>OLOX01001606.1_pt1 | contig 20794 bp, 17 predicted proteins | sample 1672091 | NCBI WGS metagenome assembly OLOX01 (sample SAMEA3136644, study PRJEB25190) | human gut metagenome | reverse complement strand
AGCATGGCCGGCGCCCTGCGCCGGCGACGATCGCCTCCGGAGACGTTGCCCCTTGGGGGGACTTACACAGACAATCTTACAGACCCTGCTGAAGGGCTTTTCTGCAAGCTTTAGCAGGTGACACGCTTCTGACCTGGTCTTTTGTAGAGTTCTTTTTTGCATTCCGAAAAATCCATCGTTCACAACCGCAAATTTGTGCCAAAACGGGAAAGAAACGGACACGTTCATGATAGAGTGCATCGCATAATTCCTAGATGCGGAAGACGTTGCCATTATGGAAGACGACGCCACTATTTCGGAAGACGTCGCCATCGCAGAAACGTCGTTGTCGCCGAAGCTGCATCTGGTGTATTACGAAATCGCCGGAGGAAGAGGCCGCCATGGCTGTTGTGCTCGGAAAGCAAAGTGCTTTGCGCGTCTGGGACAGCGTTGTCGCTGGTCGTGACCTTGGTGCACGTGTCAATCGAAGTACGCCTTGTGGCCGAACGGCCATCTCCGGCCAAAGTGCCCCGGTTGGCCAGAGGGTATCCCTTGATCAAATTGATTCTACCGGTCGAAATGCACCCTTGGGACAGGGCAACCCCGCTTGCCAAAGCGTCCCGGTTGGTCGGAGTATGCCCATCGACCATAGCATGCCTACCGATCGAAATGCATTCTTCGAGCCAAGCGACTCTACCGGCCGAAATGCTCTTATCGATCAAGGCGGGCCTGCCAGCCGAAGCTGCTCTTTCAATCGAAATGACTCTGTCAGTTGTGGCTCGTCTTCCGACCGATGCGCGCGCGTCGTACTGGGTGCATCTTCCGATTGCCGCGCGCGTGTTGCACTGGGTGTACCTGCTGCCAGCTGCGGCATTCCTGCTGCAAGCCATGACATTCCTGTTGCCAGCCAGGGCGCAACTGCTGCCAGCCAAAGCATATCTTTCGCGTTCCAGGATGCGCGGGATTATCGTCGCACGCTGGAGCGCGATACAAAAGCTGCCGTCAAATTCCTCGAATCGGCTGTCACGCCTGAGCTCGCGCCAGCCGTAAGGGATCGCTTCTTTTCGGATGGGTCGCTGATTCACGCGACCGTAGCGCACGCACGCCTTCGACGCGCGGGAGGCGGAATCGAAACCTCGGTTCGCAAAGGGCCGTTTCATCCGCGGTCGTTCATGCGAATCGAAGACGGCCTGTGCGTAAGTACGCCGGAAATGGCGTTTTGCGAAATGGCAAGCGTGCTCTCCCTTGAACGGCTCATAGCGCTCGGCTTTGAACTTTGCGGAACATACCGCCGCGCTTCAACCTTCGGATTGGCTCGATACGATGTGATCCCGCTCACTTCTCCCGGTGCCCTTGCGTCATTCATCGAGAAGTCACCCCAGTTCAAAGGCGTGAAGAAAGCTCGTCGAGCGCTTCCCCTCATTCTTGACGGCTCTGCTTCGCCGCGCGAAAGCGAGCTTGCCATGCTGTTGTGCCTTCCCTATTCGCTCGGCGGCTATGGTTTGCCGCACCCCACAATGAATGCGGAAATGCCGCTTCCGAAAAATGTGGCCGCGACGGGGCGCTCGTCGCTGCGCTGTGATTTGTATTGGCCTGCCGCGCGACTCGACGTCGAATACGACAGCGCAGAGTTCCATTCCGCGGAGCGCCTGCTTGCGAACGATTCAATGCGACGCATAGCGCTTGAATCCATGGACGTTACGAGCGTTAATTTAACTGCCGAGCACCTGCGTCGGGCTTCGTTGTTTGATGAGGCGGCGCAAGGCATTGCGCGAATCCTCGGGAAAAGGGTGCGCCTGCCAGGCGATTTTCGCCTCAAACAAGAGAGGCTTTGGCGAGAGCTTGGAATCGTGTCTTCGGATATGGGCCTTTTGCCGACCATGGGAGCGAGCGATTCGTCGGAGTTGAATGAAAGCGTTTCGCCGGTTTTGGGTTAGAAGTGCTTCATTGGCGCGGGCGATTATTGGCTGCTGCGAACCAATGCAGGCCGATACGGTCCGGTGCGCAAGGCTGATTCGGGCCAGGGCGGCCGAAGTAGTCGGTCCGGTTTGGGCGAGAGGGGCAAGTGCGGTTTAGATCTTGGCTTCGATTGGGCCGGGCCGATGCGGGCTGCTGTGGGTCGGTATTCGTGCTTTCGCCTCGAGTGACGCGCGCTTCTTGACGGCTTGCTGCTTTGCGGTTTGTTACCTGGCCCCTGTTGTTTGTGACTTGGATTTTGTCGCTTGTCGCGCTTCGCTTGCGTCTTGTGCTGCGCGCTGCGTGCTGTCTGCGGGCACACAGCGCGTCTCTTCCCCGCTGTACTTTCCCGGTCGCCTTCTTCTTTGCGTCTTCGTCGAAATCGTGTCCCGATTTCGACTTTTCTGGCAGAGAATTGCGGTTGTGAACGATTTAAAAGAGGTTTGAAGGGCCTTTAACAAGAGCCTATTGTATTGACTTACTTCTGACCTGGTGTTTTACGAATCGCTTCTTTTAAGGAGGCAATCCATATCGTTCACAACCGCAATTCTCTGCCAAAATCTGCGGAAATCGGACATGCTTGGAATGCTGCGCCGTTTTTAACGGGCATCACAAGTCGGATTGGCTTTGAGTTCGGCATGTTTAGAAAAGCGATAGGCATTCGAGGCCGTGATCGAAAGGAACCCTGCCCTATGTTGGAAATCGACATCCCCGGACGTGGCACGTTCGGGATTCGCCACGTGGTGTGCGACTACAACGGAACCATTGCCGCCGACGGGCATCTTATTGAAGGGGTTGCGAGCCGCATTCGAGAAATCGCCGAATTCGCCGAGGTCAGCGTACTAACGGCTGACACGTTTGGCACGGTGCATGCGGAATGCGATGGCCTTCCGGTTGACGTGCGCGTGTTCGTCCGCGACGATGCGAGCGCCTGTAAGGCCGCGATTGTGCGCGAGCTTGGCGCCGAAGGTTGCGTGTGCATCGGCAATGGCTTCAACGACATCGCTATGTTCGGCGAAGCTGCGCTTTCGATTGCGATTATGGGGAAAGAAGGTGCGTGCGGAAAGCTTTTGACATGCGCCGATGTCGTGGTAACAAACGCGCTTGATGCGTTTGACCTGCTGCTTCGCACCGATCGCCTGCGCGCCACGCTGCGTGGGTGATGCTGCGTGGCGCGCGGCTTAAACCTAATCGCGCGCCGGGGCGTCGCTGCTTCAGACAGTCTCTCCTTCTATAGGCATTGCCCCTTTAAAGGCACTGCAGCAAAACGTTGCGCACGTCTTCCTTAGTGAGCGTTTTGTAACCGCCAGTCATAATGAATGTGGCGGAAACGACGTCGTCCAGGTCGGCTTCCGTCACACCCAGCTCCGCGAGATTCATCGCAACACCCAGTTCACGCATCCATGCTTCCATTGCCGAAAGGCCCGCTTCGGCGAGCTCGCGTTCGCTTTTGCCCGCAGGGTTAATTCCCCACACGTGCGTCGCGAAACGTGCGAATTTCGGCAACCCGGCATCCATGATGAAGCGATAGTACGGAAGGCTCACGGCGGAAAGCGTCATGCCGTGGGCCGCGTCGGTCACGGCGCCCACGCCCTGACCGAGCATGTGGACCATCCAATCGGTGGGTTTTCCTTTGGCGATGAGCGTGTTCAGCGCCCAGGTCGCAGCCCACATGATGTTGCTGCGCGCTTCGTAATTCTGGTCGTCGTTTGCGGCGATGCGGCCGTTCTCGACTACGCTGCGCATAAGGCCCTCGGCAATGCTGTCGCTCACGTTGTCGTCGCTGCCGCTGAAATACTGCTCGCAAATATGGTTGAACGCGTCGTAGATACCGGCCACGACCTGCCTATGCGGCAGGCTCAAAGTAAATTCGGGGTTGAGGATCGAAAACTTAGGCATCACGTCGCTGTTCGCGAAAACGTGGCCTACCTTAAGTTTGGCGGCATGGTCGGTGATCACGGCGCCCGCGTTCATTTCCGAACCCGTGCCGGCCATGGTGAGCACGCATCCCACGGGAACAACGGGGCAGCTCGGCTCCTCGAAGCGAACGAAGTATTTCTCCCAGGGGTCCTCGTCGCAGTTCGCTGAAACCGACACCGCTTTGGAATAGTCGCACACCGAGCCGCCGCCTACTGCCAAAATCAGATCGGCGCTGGCCGCCTTCGCCACGGCAACGCCCTCGCGAAGCTTCTCGACGGTAGGGTTCGGCATGACGCCGGCAATCTCGGTCACGTTTTTGCCAGAGGCGTTCAAAACGGCGGTTACCTGGTCATATACGCCGTTTTTCTTGATGGAGCCGCCGCCGTAGACAAGCACGACGTTGGGGCCGTATTTCGTGAGCTCGTCCGCGAGCCCCTCAAGCGCATTGGGGCCGAAGTAAATCTTGGTTGGATTGTGGTACGTGAACGTTCCGAGCATATGGTTGTCCCTCTCATCCCATGGGCTTGCTTGATAGAGTGAATCAACCGTAAAACCTAAACCTGGCTTTAGGTCAAGGACTTTTTGAAGGGAATCGACATATTTACGATCGGACAAGTGTCTGAAATGCTCGCCATTCCGGTTTCCACGCCTCGTTACTACGACAAAGAAGGGCTCTTCTCCAATCTGAAGCGCGCGGGTAATTCGTTCTTTCCTGCCAGCGGCTTTGCTGCTTGGGCAGCGCCGTTGGGTTGCACCTGTTAAATGCTACGAGCATTTAACAGGTTTCGATTGTCGCTACGCCGAGTTGTTCGGGAATGGCGGCTGAGGAATCAGCTTGGCATGCGCCTCTACGGCGAACAGTTTGAGCCATGGCGCACGCCGGTGGCCCATACCATAGGCCTATGTCGGTGAGCGCCATGCGCGCAACGTGCGAAAGGCGTGCGCGCCGCGCATGAAGCAGGAAAACAAAGTCGTTCGAACGAATCTCTCTAACCTTGTTTTGACGAATCAACCCTAAAGCGTCAAACCAACGAAAAATCCCCTTGTTACACTGCGGCAAGAAAGCGAACTGCAGCAATCGGGGCCCGTCGGGGAAACGGGCCATTCGAACGGGTTCGCGGATACGCAAGAGGGAAAGGGGAACCGCCATGTTCTTTTACGAGCCGCTTTCGGCGACGGCGATCGTGAGCGTTCTGCTCTATCTGGTATTTCTGATTGGCATGAACGAGCTCTCTCGCCTCAACAAATGGGTCGGCGCCGCAATCTTCATCGCTTTGCCGCTCGCCTTGACCATTTTCGTTTGGCCTCACACCGCTGTCGAAGGCACGGGCGCGGGCACGTGGTTTCAATGGGTGAAAACGTATTCGTGCCTCGCGGGTGCGATTCTCGGATGGCTCATCGTGTACTTCCCTGCCTTCCAGAAGAAATATATCGTGTGCATTCCGCCTATCATTTTCGCTATCAATATTCTTGAGGCGTGCATTCGCGACTTCCAGCTCACGGGCGTCAACGGCATCGTGGATGGCTATATGGTGGTTGGCGGCCCGTGGAATGTGATGAACGGCGTCGCGGGCATTCTGAATGCGCTGTGCATCTGCGGTTTCTTCGGCATTATCGTTGGCCGCGGCAAGAAGAAAGACTACGTTTGGCCCGACCAGCTGTGGTTCTGGATTATTGGCTATGACCTGTGGAACTTCGCCTACACCTACAACAGCGTTTCCGATCGCTCCATGTATTGCGGCCTGGTGCTTCTGGCGGCGTGCACGATTCCCGCGTTCTTCATTAAGCGCGGCGCCTATGCTCAGCACCGCGTTCGTACGCTTGCCGTGAACATGATTGTGACCATGACGGTGCCGTGGTTCTTCTTGCACCCGGCGTGCGTGGTGCATTCCACGAACGACCCCGCGGCTCATATGACGATTTCGGCTATTGCGCTCATTTTCAACGTGTGCGTGTTCGTCTACCAGGCTTACACGATTTTCGGCAAGAAGCGCAACCCCTTCAAGCAGGAGCTTTATATCGACAACCCGGGCTTCCGCAAGGTGTACCTCGAAAGCATCGACCTCCCCGAAGACCAGCGCGAGGCCGCTTTGGCCAACCTGGAGGAGTTCGGCTACGCCGCCGCGTGGGATGAAAAGGGTCGCGTTAAAACTATGGTTGAGCGCTCCTAGCGCAGATGGCCGACGCGCCGCTGTGCGTCCCAAAAGACTGCAGCGGCGCGCGCTCGATTCAAGGAGGAAGACCATGGGTATTCTGTATCAAGCATCCGATCCTATGGTGTGGGCGATTTGGCTGTTCGTCGTGTTCGCCCTTATGGCATTCAACGAATTTGGACGCACGAGCGTGTGGGGCGGCGTCGCGTTGTTCGTGGTCGCGCCCATCGTGTTCACGATTTTCGTATGGCCCCACACTGCCGCGCCCGGCAACGAGTATGGCACGGGAAATTGGTTCAACTGGGCGAAAACGTATTCTGCACTGGCGGGCTGCGTTGGATTCATGGCGTTGCGATTCGTGAAATGGCGCGGTGCCGATGGCCGCGAGCATCATTTGTATGAGAAGCGATGGGCGCTGTGCTTCCCGCCGCTTATTTTGGCAATCAATATTTGCGAAGCCGTGGTGCGCGACATTCAGATGTATACCTACGGCCTGTGGGACGGCGCCGTCGTCGACCACGTGTGGATGATTTCCGGCCCGTGGAACATCATGAATGCGATCGCTGGCATCTTGAACATCATCACCATTTGCGGCTGGTTCGGCATTTTCATCTCAAAGGACAAATCGCGCGACATGATTTGGCCCGATATGCTCTGGATGTGGATTATCGCCTACGACCTGTGGAATTTCGCGTACACGTATAACTGCATGTCTGACCATTCCACGTACACGGGCCTGGCTCTGCTCATTGCCTGCACCGTCCCCACGTTCTTCACGAAGCGTGGTGCATGGTTGCAGCATCGCGCGCAAACCCTGGCGCTCTATGCGATGTTCGCCATGGCGCTCCCGCAGTTCTATACGTTTGCGGAAATTCCCACGACGCATAACCCCACTGCGTTCTTTGTCGTGAGTCTGATTGCGCTAATCTCTAACGTGGCGCTTGCCGCCTACCAGCTCCATCGAATTCGCGCGCGCAAGCTCAACCCGCTGAAAGACGAGCTCTATAATGACACCAAGAATTATCGAGAGGTCGTTGAAGAGAATCGCTAACCTGCGCGTTTCGTTTTCGTGCATCGCGTTTGGCGCGACGGCCCCATGCTAGACGAAGGAGCCGTCGTGCCGGCGCGAAAGAGTGCTTCCATTTCCGAATTCGCTTCTGACCTGCCGCATCACGTCACGCGCCAGGTGAGACAGAGCGTGCGATTGGGTGGCACAGCCGGAGATATCATGCAGGCGGCGCGCGAGCTGTTCGAGGCTGAAGGCGTGGCCGCCACGAGCATGGCGGCCATTGCGCACAAGGCCGGTGTGGCACGCAGCCTTGTGTATTACTACTTCCCCGATAAGCAGGCCGTGATCGATGCTGTACTTGACGATTTCCTTGAAGACATCGTCGAAAGTGTGTCGACATGGAACGAGCTACGTGCGTTCGGCGACACGCCCTCGGAGCTGAAGAACTGCGTCGCCGCGTTCAGACGCACGCTGTATACGGCCTCGGGACAGCCGCGCCCCATGTTCGCTGTGCTTGAAGAACTGGGGATGCGCGACCAATTCGCTACGCGGGCCGTTCGTGAAAGTGTCGCCTGCATTCAGAACTACATCGTGTCGGAATATATGGCGTATCGAACCATTGACATTCAGCTGATTCCTGAGACGTTCGGCCTGGTGCTTTTCGGTATCGTGGGTATGATGAAGGCAAAGCCCGACATCACCGACGAAGAGCTCGCGACGCTCATTGCACAAACGCTTCGCCTTGATATGACGGTGATGGCTCCCCCGCCGTGGCCCGAGCATCCCGATGCGCCCACCCTTCAAACGGGAGCTCAGATGCGGTAATGCCTTGGGCCCGATTGGGTCGTCAAACCTGCTAAATGCTCGTAGCGTTTAGCAGGTTTCTGCGATTGGCTTGCGACTATTCGGGGGTTTAACGACCTGCTAAACGCTACGAGCATTTAGCAGATTCTTTTTCCGCATCCATTTTGGCGAAGTGTTCCATGAGCAGCGTGCGCACGGTGGAAATCACGGGCACGCCCAAAAGCACGCCCAGAAGGCCGAACAGCGAGCCGCCGGCGATAACCGCGACAAACACCCAGATGCTCGGCAGGCCCACCGACTGGCCCACGACGTTCGGGTAAATCAAGTGGCCCTCGATTTGCTGCAGAATAATCAGGAAGATGATGAACTGTACCGCTTGCAAGGGGTCTTGCGACAGAATCATCGCAGCGCCCATGATGCCGCCGATCCATGCGCCGGCGAACGGAATGAGCGAGGTCACACCCACAATAAGGCCAATTGAGGCTGCGTAGGGAAAATGCAGGATGGTGCCGCCGATAGCGCACAGCGTACCCAAGATGACTGCCTCGATGCATTGGCCGCGAATAAAGCGTGAGAAGCAATCGTTGGTAATGGCGCATGCGTGGAGCACGCGCTCGCGCACCTCGTCGCTGGGAATGAGGGTCGTAAGGCGCATGGCGCCGGCATGCACGCGGTCTTTGTCGAGCAGCAGATACAGCGCGAAAATCATGCCCAGCAGAATGGACAGCGTCACGTGTGCGACCTCGCCGCTCGTTTGGGCCACGATGCGCAGCGCTTGGTCGGTTCCGCCTATGGCTGCCAGGGCCTTCTCGCCCAGGGTACTCCATGTGGCATCGTTGAGGATCATGCTCTTTTCGGCGCCGGGAAGGTTCGCGATTGCTTGCGAAGCCATGGTCGCGCCCTCGGAAACGCCATTGATGATAGCCGAGCCGACCGATTTGAACTCGCTGCCCACGAAAGTGGTGAGCGCCACGAGCGCGAGTGTGACAGCGGCAATTGCCAAAATGACGCAAATCGGGCGGCGGCTCTTAGTGACAAAGACGTTGGTCGAGCGGGGGAACCAACGCGATTCCAGGCTTGCGGCGATGAAGTTGAGCAGGTATGCCATAACGGCGCCCACCGCCAGCGGCTGCAATGCTTGGCATACGGTTGAGAAGATTTCGCACACGCCGTCGAAGCGAACGACGATGAGTGCTGCCGCTGCGATGGCCGCTACAAGAATAAGAACGTATCGAATGCTGTGCTTGTTCATGGAATCCTGTCGGTTGGTGGGACGAGGCGCCGTGCGCCGCTGCTTGCCTTTCACACCAGTATAAACGCGCGTGGCGAGGAATCGGCGCGATTGCCTACTTGTCGGCCTTTCGTGAAGAGGTCTTCACGTGGTCGACATGTGGAGCTCACGGTCGATGGATCGGCATAAAGGAATGAACCTTCAAAATATGGAATATGCCAAAGATTGAACTTAGCGCCACGCCGTAAATTCAGCGCTCTTCCAGCGCCTCCGCTTTGCGCTTTTCGTCTGCAAGAAACGCATCGAGCTGAGCGTCTCCTGTTCCGTTGACCCAGAAGGGCCATTTCACGCGTGTTGGATATGTCACGCCATCGAACCGTGCGTGCAGCTGCGTCAGACTTACGGGGCGATATTCGTTCGCATCGACGCCCGCATCAAAACGCAAAAGCCCCTGTGCAAGGTTTGCATCGTTGTAGGCGGACCCTTGGCTGTGAATATGCCCGTGAATGTGCCAGCTGCCGTGTCCCATCGATTGCCAATCGGCCATGGGGTAATGGCTCATCACGATTTTCACGCCGTCGACTTTCAATACCTTGATTGGCGGTTCTACGATAAACGCGTCGGCGACTTCGGGCTGGCGCCAGTCTTTGTCGTGATTGCCGTGCACGAGGTGGATTTTCTTGCAGCGAATGAGTTTTCGCAGATCGTAGGCTTGCTGCACGGTGAGCTTGAATGAAAAGTCACCTAGGATGTAAAGCTCGTCGCTCGGTTCGACGCATGCATTGATATTCTCGATGAGCGCATAGTTCATATCATCGATATCATCCCATGGCCGCTCGCTGAATTTCAGCACGTTGGCGTGTCCGAAATGGGTGTCGGAAGTAAACCATATCATTGCGATTCGCCTGCGCCCCTCCGCATTTCCGCGCGGCGCATGATGCACTCCGCCGCGACGCTCACGGCGATTTCCTCGGGCGTTTCTGCGGCGATATCAAGGCCGATGGGCATATGTACGGCGTCAATCGCCTCTTCCGATATTCCCGCATTCAGCATGAGTTCTCGCCCAGTTGCGATTTTTCGCCGCGATCCCATGAGTCCGACGTATGCCAATGGCCGGCGAAGCACCTGCTCAAGAAGGACGTAATCGCTGCGATGGGTGTGTGTCATGATGATGACGAAATCGTGCTTGTCCAAGGTCAGCGACGCTGCGATGTTGTCGTAATCGCCCAAGATGACATCATGCGCTTCGGGCACGCGCGAGTGCTGGGCGAATTCGGGGCGGCAATCGAACAGTGTGCAGCAGAACCCGACGCGCGAGAGGGCCGATACGGTCGCGCGGCCCACATGCCCGCCGCCGAAAACGATGGCTCGCACGGGCAGCGAGACGGGCATCACGAAACGGCCGTCAATGACGGCTCTGTGCTCAAGGCCTGCGATGAGGCTCGCCTGCATGCCGCGCTCCCCTGCCAATGGCGCGCCGTTGGCATCGAGTAGGGCGACAGTGCTTTCGTTCGATTGTCCGCCTTCGGGACATTTCACGACGAGATAGGAAGGAATGCGCTGGTCAATGCATCGAAGCATTTCGCGTGCAGCATCGCGCCAATGCGTATCGCTGGCATTCACGGGTGTGTACAGAAGGGTCGCATCCCCGCCGCAGGGCATATTCAGGCCTTTTTTGGAGGCGAGCTTCAGTTCCATGTTTTCGACGAGGCTCAGATTGCCGCCCAGCATGCCACGCGCTTTCTTGATGGCGTGGGCCTCGACGGCGCCGCCGCCAATGGTGCCGCACACAAGCCCTTTTTCGTCGACGAGCATTTGCGAGCCCGCGTGGCGTGGTGTGGAGCCTTTACTTTCCATTATGGTAACCAGCACCAAATTGCGTGCCTCGCGCGAGGCACGCGCGATGTGTTCTGCAATCGTTCGCATGTTTTATTCCGCCTATGCTTTCGTGAGCGTGTCGCTCAAATGAAGAATGGCTTCCAGCACGCCGCCTGCGACTGCCAGGCCTTTGTCCGATACCGTTTCGCAGTGGCTCACTTCGTCGCGCGGATCGATATCGCCGCACTTCAAGCCCTTGGTAACATGCGTTCCGCCTGCAAGCAGGCCTCGTAGCGTGCCGGTGAGGGTGGCAATAACAGGGGCGTCGTCCACGTATGCGACGGTTTGGCCCGTTTCGACGTGGTCGCGAATTGAAGCGACTTCGCGGAAGGTGCCGTCGCTTGGCGCACGCAAAACGCGCTCACCTGCGAAGCCGCCTACAAGCCCCGGCACTGCGGTGTTTGGAAGTGCCGAACCCTCGTAATACACGCGACCGAGCGTGTGACCGCGCATGGTTTCGACCACGGCATGGCAGTCGTCGCCCGCCGTGAATCCGGGGCCAATACCAATTACGATAGGTGCCATGCCGATGGTGGTTCCCACGTTGCGCTTGGCCAAAATGGCGTCGACCAGCACGTCAGGTTCAAGCCAAATGCATGAGCATTTCGGGTCGACGAGCACGGGAACGACCCCTTCGAGCGTTCGTCGCAGCGCATCATCGACGCTTTCAGCACGCACGCCAACGACGCCTTCCACCTGGGTTTTCCCTGAATGAATAGCTTCGCTGAAGGCGACTGTGCGACGGACTGTCAAGGGATGTTCGACTTCCGTCATAATGACGGAGGCGCCGCATTTGTGCAGGCGCAATGCAATCGCGCTGGCGATATCGCCAGCTCCGCGAATTATCGCAAGCATCGAAATTCTTTCCTCCAAAGGCTTCCCGCAACCACGGGGGTTGTGCAGAGCGCCGCTATGCGCTCGGCGACTCGCCGGTCGTTGTCGGATTCAACCTTGTTGATCAAAACCATATCGTGCAGGCCTTCGGCTTCAAGCACGCGCGCTACCATTTCGGGCGTTACGGCATCGGTTGTCGAGGCGCCTGTCAGCTGCGCAAAGCGTTCCGCTCGATGGCAGGCCTGCGAAATAGGGCTGCCCACGCCATCGATCCCCACGACGCAGACCGTTCGCTTCGCGCATCCGGGAATCATGGGCTCGTGCTCCGCATGCGCCTTCAGAGGCAGCATTTTTGCTCCATCGGCTTCAACGAGCAGGTAGTCGGCCGCAGCTTCCAGTTCCGAAAACGCCATGCGCGGCGCGCCAAGCTTGCCCGTTGGCCCATGGATGCGTCCCACGCAGACGATGGGGTGCGTCGATAGCGCTAATCGCACTTCGTCCATTGTGGGGTCGAGCAGAACCGGACACCAATCGGGTACGAACATTTTGGTGCTCGTGGACACGATTACGTGTGCGCGGTGCGCCGCTTCGGCGATGGCGTTCTCTTTTGCGGCGGGGCGCCTGGTTGACGGCTCGCCGCCATCAACCGACGGCTTATCGCCTGCGGACTTCTCCGTCGGGCAGTCTTCGTTCGGCAATGTTCCGACCTGGGGCTTATCGGTTGCAGTTTCAGCGGCTACGAACCCCTCGTTCGCGGCCCCTTCGGTTGCCAGCTCTTCAGCCAGGGCGCGCAAAAGCGTCGATTTCCCGCCGCTTCCGATGATGGCCGTGGTTTTCCGCGGTATGTGCAAAAACTCGCTTAGAATGCCTACTCCTCGGGTTTCGCGAGCACGATATGCTCGGGCAGAATGGGCAGCTCGCGATGCCACACGCCCGTCGCGCGGTAAATTGCCTGCGTAATCGCGGGGGCCGGCGTATTAATGACGATTTCGCCGATCGACTTCGCGCCGAACGGACCCGTGGGTTCGTAGGAATTCTCGAACTCGACGCGAATGCGGCCCGTGTCAAGACGAGTGGGCAAACGGTACGTGAACAGGCTTGATTCGCGAATGCGACCCTTGGGCGTGCGCGTCACGTCTTCCATGAGCGTGTGGCCGATGCCCTGCACGATGCCGCCTTCGGCCTGAATGCGCGCAAGTGCCGGATTGATGGGAATACCGCAGTCGACGACGCTCGCGTAATTGAGCACTTCAACTACGCCGGTTTCGCGGTCAAGTTCAATCTCGGCCATGCCTACCATGAACGGCGGCGGCGAGACAGGGGAAGAATGCATGGCGGTGGCTTCGGGTGCCAGGCAATTGCTTACCTGACTTTTCGTGGCCACATCGACGAGTGACATTTCCTCGCCCGTCGCTTCGCGCACCACACGTCCGTCTTCGAAGCTCAGCTCGTTCGCGTCGCACTCCAGCGCTTCGGCGGCGATGGCGCACAAGCGTTCTTTCAGCTGTGTACACGCCTTTTGCACGGCCATGCCGGTGACATACGTGGTGGAAGAGGCGTATGAGCCCGAATCGTAGGGCGACGCGTCGGTGTCGGCGCCAAACACGGAAACGTTGTCGACCGAGCAATCCATATGCTCGGCGACCATCTGCGCCAAAATGGTGTCGCAGCCTGTGCCCATGTCCGCCGCGCCGATGATCAGCATGTATGTGCCGTCGTCGTTGAGCTTGATGGTGACCGAGCCCACGTCAATGCCAGAAATGCCTGAGCCTTGCATCGACATGCCCACGCCTGCCGCGCGAACCTTGCCGTTGCCCATGTCGCGCACGGGGTATTTCGCTTTCCAGTCGAACATGTCGGCGCAATGCTTCAAGCAGCGGTCGAGCGCGCACGCGTTGGCGATTTCGCCGAAGTACGCGGGCATCTTCATGCCTTCGCGCACCATGTTCTGTTCGCGCAGCTCAACGGGGTCGCGGCCGAGCTTTTCGGCCAGCTCGTTCACGGTGGTTTCAACGGCGAATTGGCCCTGCGTGGCGCCGAAGCCTCGGTAGGCGCCCGAAGGCTGCATGTTCGTGTACACCACGTTTGCGGTAAATTTGAACGCTTCGAGCGATCCGGTATACAGCGGAATGGACTTATGGCCAGTAAGGCCGACCGTCGCCCAGCCGTGCTCGCCATAGGCGCCCGAATTTGACAGCGTGGTCACGCCGAGCGCGCGAATGCGGCCGTCGCTGTTCGCGCCCAAGCGCACGGTGATTTCCATCTCGTGGCGCGGAGAGCCGCAGGTCTGCGATTCTTCACGCGTGTATACGCACATGGCGGCACGGCCCGTCTTCATCGTGACGAATGCGGGGTACACCTCGCACACTGCGGTCTGCTTTGCGCCGAAGCCTCCGCCGATGCGGGGCTTTTCGACGCGAATGCGGCCTTTCGGAATGCCGAGCGCGTTCGATAAGATGCGGCGCACATGAAAGACGACCTGCGTGGATGAAATCACGTGCAAGCGCCCGTAGCGGTCGAGCTCGGTGTAGGTGCGGAAGGTCTCCATCATTGCCTGGTTGTAGGCCTTGGTGTGGTAGGTGCGTTCCAAAACCACATCGCAATCGGCCAGCACGGCCTCGATGTCGCCGCCTTCGTCGGCCGTGGTGCCCACAAGGTTGCGCGTATTGTCGCCGCCCAAATCGCACAGCATGCGCCAGTTGTCTTCGGGATGCACGAGCACCGGGTTGTCTTTGGCGGTGCGGAAGTCCAAAACGGGTTCGAGTACGTCGTAGGTAACCTTGATGCGCTCGAGCGCCTTGTTGGCGGCTGCTTCATTTTCGGCAGCGACGATTGCCACCACGTCGCCTACGAAGCGAACGTGGCGATCGATGATGAGACGGTCGTAGGGGCTCGTTTCGGGGTAGGTTTGGCCCGCGTTCGAAAAGCGCTCGTTCGGCACGTCTTCCCACGTGAATACGTCAACCACGCCGGCGACCTTTTTCGCCTTCGAGGTGTCGATAGTCTCGACGATGGCATTGGCATGCGGGCTTCGCAGCAGCTTCACTACGAGCGCGTCGCGCACGATATCTTCGGTATACAGGGGCTTGCCCAGCAGTTGCTGCATCGCGTCTTTCTTGCGGACCGACTTGCCCACCGATTGGTACTCGGGCCTATTCATGGTTGGCCCCTTCCTCATGCCTGCTGTTCAGGAAGGCGCGGATGCCGCGCAACTGGCCTTCATAGCCCGAGCAGCGGCACAGGTTGCCGCTCAGGTACGCGAGAATTTCCCCGTCAGACGGGTCGGGGTTTTCGCGAAGCAGCGCGATGGTATTCATGACGAAGCCGGGATTGCAAAAGCCGCATTGCTCAGCGCCTTGGTCGGCAATGAAGCCGACGAATTCCGACGCTTCTTCTTGCAGACCTTCGAGCGTGTGCACGCTGCGGCCGTTGGCGCGCGCCGCGAGCGTTGAGCACGAAAGCACGGGTTCGTCGTCCATGAGCACGGTGCACAAACCGCAGCTCGAGGTTTCGCAGCCGCGCTTCACGCTCAAGCAGCCATGCGCGCGCACGAAATCGATGAGGAGTGTGTCAGCGGGAACGTCGTCGGAAACCATGGTTCCGTTCAGCTTGATTTTGATTTCCATTACTGCACCTCTTTCAGGGCCAGAAGTGCGCGACGCGTGAGCACGGGCACGAGTGCGCGTCGGTATTCGGCGCTGCCCCACATGTTGCCCGAGACGGTCACGGCGCCGGCGGCGTAGTCGGCGAACGCGGCGGCGCTTTCCTCGGTAATGCCGCCGCCGAGGAGCCCCTGCTCATCGCGAAGCACCACGGCACGCGCGGGACGCGAACCCACGACGACGCGCCACTCACCCGCCACCTGGGCCGCAGCGCAGTTCAGTGAAGGGATGTCAGTACGCTGCTTGCGCACGGCTTGGTACGAGAACGTGCCCGGCTGCTTCTTCACGATGAGGCGCACCAAAACGTCTTTGTCGTAAGGCATGCGCGCGAATTCTTCCAGGGGCACGATGCCGCCCTTGTAGAGTTCGACGTAGCTATCCATAACAAGGAAAACCGTGAGAATGTCGGAAAAGCCCATGCGGCGCCACAGGCTTCCGCCGAGCGTTGCGCCGTTGCGGAACTGCACGCCTACGATGTCTTTGAAGGCAGCTTCCACCGCGCCGCAGGAATAGGCGGCGAGGCCTGGATGCTTCTCCATTTGGCGCAGGGTGACCATGGCGCCAATGCGAAATTCCTCGTCGGTTTCTTCGATTTTGTTGAGGCCCAGATCGCACAGATCGATGGCGGTGCCGAAGGAGTGGGTGCCCATTTTCATCCACATGGTGCCGGCCACGATGCGGTTGCGCTTTTTCTGGTTGAGCTCCCAGGCTTCATCGAGGGTTTGCGGGCGCTCGTATTTTTGGAAGGTAATAATGTTTCTCGCCCCATTACTTGAGGTTGGCATAGTCGCTCATATTATACTGTGGCCTGCGATTAATTCTCAAATTCAGCCCGTCCAACCATCGAATTTGCAAAGGCGAATACCGCTATGCCACACGCTGCCGACAACCGCACATTGAAGCACGGATGCATCGTTATGGCATCGGGCGTGGGAGCGCGTTTCGGGGGCAATAAACTCATGGCCGAGCTTTGCGACGCGCCGCTGGTCGGCCATGTTGTGCGAGCAACCGATGATTTGTTCAGCCGGCGCGTGGTGGTCACGCGCCATGCTGACGTGGCTGCGTTGTGCGAGACGCTGGGCGCGCAAGTGATTTTGCACGACGAGCCATGCAGAAATGACACGGTACGCCTGGGCATGGAGGCCATGGACGGGTGCGATACGGTCACGTTTGTTCAGGGCGACCAGCCGCTTATTCGTCCAGCGAGCATCGTCGCGCTTCTTCGCGCCGCCGAGCGCGATGCTGCTGGTGCCGCGAAACGTGATGCTGCGGGGCGCGGCGTTGCGGATGTTGTGGGATGCGATGCTGTCGGTGCAGCGCTGGGCGATACTGCGGAGGACTACGCCATGGGGCTCGATGCTGTGGGGTGCGACGTTGATGCTGCTGCTGGGTGTGATGCTGCGGAATCCGATGTCGCCGGTGCCGCGAAACATGACGCCGTGGGGTACAATGCTGCGGTGAGCAGCGTTGCGCGCATTTGGCGCACCAGTTTCGATGGTGTGCCGGGCGCGCCCGTGCTTTTTCCTTCATGGGCGTTCGACGAGCTTCGTTCTCTTCCCCGTGGTAAGGGCGGCGGATTCGTAGCGAAAACGCATGCGGAATGCGTTCGAACCATTGAGGTTTCAAGCGAATGGGAGCTGTTTGACGTGGATACGCGCGACGATTTGGAGCGGCTGCAGACACATGTTGCGCGCTGCGGCAGTGCAGGTTTGCCGCGCTGACGCTTTTCGTCGCGCCGATTTTGCCTGCGCGTTCCATCCGGCGTTCTAGGCATGTGCCCCAGCTGGGTGTTCTGCTGCGCCCCTTGGTTAGATATCCCAGCTGGGTGCCTGTTGTGCTTTCTGGCCCGATGATGGGCACCCATTACATTCGGCCCATTACATTCAGCCCATTGCGTTCGTAACCGAGTGCCGCCGATTCGGTTTGATTCAATTTCCTAGTTCGCGGCTTCCGTTTTTTATTCTGACACTTCGCTTACTCCACCACTCCCGATCGCTTCTTTCTGTTGGTTGCAAATTTGGTTTTTGCCGCATTGCGAATGCGGTATTGCATGGGCCGCGTGTGGCATTGCTTGGCATGCGCGAAATTACCGTTAATTTTTACTCTTTCCCTCCCCTCTTTTCTCGGCTTCTTTCATCTTCTCTTCGTGCTTGCTCCAGGCTTGCTTCGAGTCTACTGTTGGTGCCTTCTTGAGCAATTTGCTCTTACTTGATATTTGGTCCGAATTGTCAACTTTTTGGCACAAATTTGCGGTTGTGCACGATAAGGAGTGCACTGTTCCTGCCTTCGGTAAATCGTGACCTGGGGTTTTGTAAAAACGAAGCATCTTTGGGGCCTTTTCGGAGTGCTAAGACCGTTCACAACCGCAAATTTCTTCCATTTTTTGCAGAATCGGGACATGGTTTGGGCCACGTCGGCCCGTTCGGGCTTGCCGTGGAGGGATTTGCGGAAGGTGCTGTGGAAATGAGCGCAAAAGAGCTCGTTGGGCAAGCGCTGCGATAGTTCGATTGGGCGTGCGTTGCGAAAGTTCGCATGTGACAGTGCCCGCGGAAAGCGCATGCGGAAAAGCCCGACCACGCAAGTGCGATAGGAATGGACTCGGAAGAGCCTGACCAGATAAATGCAATAAGGATGGATGCGGAAAGGGTGAACAATCAAGCAGAATGGGGATGGGGAATGAAGAGCCTGATTGGCCAGAGGCAATGAGATTGGGTGCGAAAAGACTGCTCGGTCAGATGTGGAGACCCTGGACGCGCGGACGTGCATTTTATCTGAGCGCTTAAATGCGGTCGACGAATTTAAGGGTACAAAAAGGGGCATCAGCCTGTGCCGATGCCCCTAGATCAGACATGTCTTTTACCTTATGAGCCGGAGACGATGTCGCGGTTGGAGATGGACTGTTTCATCGTTCGCATTTCGGCCAGGCAACAAAGAACGGCGCCCTGTCTCTCGCGAAAGAAACAGGGCGCCGTTCGCTTGGATGTATAAGAACGATTTGAGCCAAAAGTTCGAATGCCAACCTTGAGCCGCTCGTTTAACTCGTTAAGCGTTCGCGTCCTTCTCGGGCGTTTTCTCGTTTTCGTCTTTGGGAAGCACGATGTTCAAAATGATGGCGACCGCAGCTGCGGCGACAATGCCAGAGCCGCCGAAAATCAGGCCGACGAACTCGGGCGAACCAGCCAGCACGGCGGGGTTCGCGCCAATGCCGTAGCCAAGGCCAAGTGCGACGGAAACGATGCTCAAGTTGCGCGGCGTAAGGGGTTCGCGCGTAATCAGCTGAATGCCGCTCACCACGATGGAGGCGAACATCATAACGGCTGCGCCGCCGAGGACCGACTGGGGCATGATGGAGACCACGGCACCGAGCTTCGGGCACAAGCCGCACAGAATCAGGAATACGGCGCCGCAGGCCAGGGCCTTGCGGTTGACCATTTTGGTCATGGTGACCAGGCCGACGTTCTGGCTGAACGAGGTGTTGGGCAGCACGCCGAACATGGCTGCGAGCGACGAGCCCAAGCCGTCGCACACAACGCCGCCGGAAAGTTCCTTGTCAGTAGCCTCGCGGTTCATGCCGCCTTGCGTGACGCCCGAAATGTCGCCAACAGTCTCGACGGCCGTGACGATGAACATCACCAGCACAGGCGCAATGGCTCGCATGTCGAAGACGGGCATGACGGGCAGAAGGTTCGGAATGGCGAACCATGACGCCGCAGCGACCTTATCCCAGTTCAGAACCCATGCTTTTGTGTATTCCACGCCATCGGCGGTCACACCAGTCGTAGGAAGCACCAGGCCCATGATGCCGGCGACGACATATCCCACGATAATGCCAGCCAAAATGGAAGAGGCGCTTACAAAGCCTGTAGTCGCATGCTTCACGGCGAGAATGACGATGAGCACGATGAGCGCCAAGCACAGATTCTCGAACGAGCCGAAGTCGGGCGCGGTGTTGCCGCCGCCGAAAGCGTTCACGCCGACGCTGATAAGGCTTAAGCCGATGGAAAGCACGACGGTGCCCGTAACGACCGCCGGGAAGAAGCGGCGCAGGGGTTTCAGGAAGAAGCCCAGAACAGCCTCGAACAAACCGCCGATGAGCGATGCGCCCATGATGGCGCCATAGGCGATAAGGCCGCCGCCCATCGATGCGGCAACCGAGTTAAACACGCCGATGAAGCCTGAAGACGTGCCCATGATGATGGGCACCTTGCCGCCGACCGGGCCAATGCCGAAAAGCTGGATGAGGGTTACGACACCCGCGATCCACATGGCATTTTGCAACAGGGAAAGCTGCACGTCGGCGAATTCGGCGCCGGCCAATCCGCATGCGCTCGTCACAATAAGCAGCGGAGTCAAATTGCCCACGAACATTGCTAGAACATGCTGCAAGCCCAAGGGGATTGCTTGCGCGAGCGGCATATCGCCCTCGAACGAGAATACGCCGAGCGACCTCGTTTTCTCGGGGGTCTCTTTCGGAGATTCACCTGCAGGTTCTTCTGCTTGAGCCTGCGCTGAGACCTCCTGTTTTTCATCTGTCATTGGCATCCCTTTCTGAAAACACATTAAGAGAAGAAAATAGCACTCCACCACGCTATTTTGAAGAAGCCAAAATAAGATTTTTGACCTGTAAGCATATCTTTTTCGAGAACGATTCGAATCATGTGCGGTCTTGCTTCTTGTCTAATTTCAGTACGAATGGGGTTCGGAATACGCCCATTGTCGAGCTCGATACTGCATCGAGGCTCCTTCGTTCTTCATGCCGTTCCTGCTCGTCGCTCATGCTTTCTCACCTGCTCATTCTTTTCGTGCGACAAGCTGTTCGTGTATTTTGGGCATTATGAAGCTGCGCGGCTGGTCGAATGCCGCATATAAGGAGGAGGGAAAAATGAAGACTATCAACCGTAGGTCGTTCTGCGCGGGTGCAGCGATTCTTGGCGGAAGTTTTGCTTTGGCGGGATGTTCGGGAACCGCCTCGAAGCAAGCAGATGAGGAAAAGCCAAAGGGTGAGATTATCGAAACCGATATTGCGGTTATCGGGTCGGGTCTTGCTGGCGAGGCGTGCGCGCTTGCCGCTGCTCAAAATGGCGCGAAGGTCGTGCTTGTCGAGAAGTCGCCGTCTCTGGGCATTTCGTTCCAGACTTCGAAGGGCAATGTTTCGATTTATCAGGGTGTCGAAAACGAGGAGTTCTGGCAGTTCGTTTCTGAAACGACCGACACCATGGATGAGTTCCTCGCTCGTTTCAAAAAGGCAACCGAGACCGGCAAAATCGATGCACCCTACCCCGATTACGATCGCGTGAAAGCGCTCATGCAGGTGAGCTGCGAGACGGTGAATTGGGTTCAGCAACTTTCCCTCTGGGTCACAAATTGA
>OLOX01001598.1_pt1 | contig 20919 bp, 17 predicted proteins | sample 1672091 | NCBI WGS metagenome assembly OLOX01 (sample SAMEA3136644, study PRJEB25190) | human gut metagenome | reverse complement strand
CTTCTTGTCCAGCTTATCGTAGGGCGTCGGCACGCTCACGATGTAGGTATCGCACACCTGATACTCGGTCGTGAATTTGATGCCAGATTTCAGCGCGTCGGCAAACAGCTCGTCAAGCCCCTCCTCCTTGAAGGTGGTATGCCCGGCATTCAGAGTTGCCACAAGTTCCTCGTTGTAGTCGGTTCCCACGACCTCCACGCCGTGCGTAGCCATCATAAGTGCGGTGGGCAGTCCGATATAACCGAGACCGATAACATTAACCATTATTGATTCCTTTCCTTGGTTGAAAACGTTTTCTTTGGATGCGAGCGCCTATGCAACTAGCTCAGAGACGATCAAGTCCACATAACGATCTATATAGAATCGTTCCGCGGAGACGAGCGCTGCACGCTTCATCTCGTCAAGACGATCAGGATTCCTCGCACAGCCCGCTATCGCTGCACTCAAGTTTTCCGCGGTGCACTCCTCAAGAACAATTCCGTCGATTCCGTCCTTGACGACCTCGACGTTGTGGCAACAGTTGCTCACGATGGAAGGAACTGCGGCGCTTTTGGTCTCCACAAGGACCCCTGGAACGCCCTCGTTGGACCAGCTTGCCGGTAGGAGATGCAGGTCATACTGGTTCAGTTCTGCCAGCACATCACCAGACACCGAGTCGAAAATGCCGTGGTATTCGACGTTTGGCAGACTAGATAGACCAGCTCTGAAGCGCTGCTTGAAACCGCAATCAACGCGCCCGTAAAAATGAAACTCAACCTCAGACAGATTTCTTGCAGCTTCGAGCACTAAATCTGCCCCTTTCGCCTCGCCTATGAGCGAGAAGAAGACACACCTGATGCCGCTACTCATTGACAACTACGTCCGAGATGACAAATCGGAGCTTCCTCGACCGAGAGCGCGGCAGCTCCGATAGATATTCGAACCTCACGGGAAGATCCGAACCAATCGATGCCCTCAATGCTGCGAGCGCCGTCTTCTCGTCCTCTACGCATAGACGGGGCTCCCCCACGACGCGAAGCCGCAGGGAGTAATCCGTAGCTTGGTAGATTTGAGCCTCCTGGAAGTGCGGCGTGTCCTTGAAAACGTGGTCGAGCTTCCCGATCTTCGTACCATCCGGCATATGGACATAGTCCTCGCAGCGACCGTCGATAGAAGCGACCTCCCGGCGCGGGCCCGTTTGGTCACCCAGCTGCACGATGTCGCCTGTGTCGTAGCGCAAAAGCGGGGTCGCATAGTTGAACAAGCAAGAGCCCACAACGCGGAACCCCCTCTCAGCTTCCGGATGCCACTCCACGACAGAAAAGTCTTCGTCCACCAGGATTTTCCCGTCAGGCGCCTGCGAAAAAATGGCAACGTTCTCGGTCTGCCCGTACGTCTGCACGGGGCGTACGCCGAAGGCCCTCTCCATGGCATCGACCTGGTACTCAACCAGGTTTTCGGCACCGCATGTTACGGCCTTCACAAAGTCGAAACTGAGACCGCGCTCGTTCATCCACTGCGCCAGCAGTACCATAAGCGAAGGGTAACCACTTATCCACGGAAAGCGGTTTTCGCGTATCACGTCGTAATAGGCCCGCATGTTGGAGGGACTCTCGTGGAAGGCGCTCATGTAGTAGCGCCTTCCCGGCTTGTCTATGCGCCAAAACGGAGGGTTACAGATGCGCTGCGGCACCACCTGCCTTGACGAGAACTGGGCCTGCCACATCCCCAAATCGAGTCCGTGGGTACGGTAATATCGCCAGAAGCAGGCGAACTGAGCTTGCTGGCAGTCAACCGTACTGTCAAACTGAAACCCAGAGCCGGTCGTGCCGCTCGTATGAACGTGAATGATGTTCATGTCCTTCGCCTTGGAGGAAACGAACGCGCTGGGATTCGCCTTGACATCGGCCTTAGTGATAACGGGCAGTGCCTTCAGGGACTCCTCATCCTTGATGGAAGCGGGGTCGATTCCTCCCTCATCCATCACGCTGCGGTAATACGGCACCGTCTCGTAGCAATGGGCGACGATCTCGTGGAGACGCTCGTTTCGCCAAGCGACGAGCTGATCCCGACTCCACCCATCATGAGATTCAAACTCGGCAAGCCTCTTGCGGAAGCCCTCACCAAAACGGGTCCTCTGGATTCGCCCGCCCATATAAGAGAAGGCCATGTTCTGCGCAAACACCGGAAGCTTGTCGTACACATTCATCAAATTCATTGCGCGCCCCCCTCCTGCGGAAGCTCGGAAACAATTAGGTCAATGTAACTGTCCACATAAAATTTCACCGCCGAATCTAACGCCGCTTCCTTCATTCGATCAAGCCGAGCGGGATTATCGAATAGCGCAGATATCGCATCAACAAGCTCTTCGACAGAGTCCCGCGTGGTTAAAAGGCCGTCGGTGCCATCTTCGATTAGCTCGCCGTTGTATCCGCGATTCGATGCGATGGTCGGAATCCCCGCCAGTTTCGTCTCGGCTATAACGCCTGGCACCCCTTCATGAGGACACATCGTTGGGAAGAGATGGATGTCGTACTGATTGAGCTCTTCGACTACATCCCCTGCGACCGAGTCGAATACCCCTCGATACTCAACGTTGGGCATTTGCTCAAGCTCGTTCATGAACTTTGCTTCATATACAGGATCAATGCGACCGTAAAAGACGAAGAGGCAAGCAGGCAGCGCCTTGGCGGCATCTATGACAAGTTGCGCGCCTTTCTCCTCGCTAATCAGAGAGAAGTACACTAGACGCCCCCCGACGGTCTTACGAACCCGACAAGGCACTGCTGGCCGCTTGCGGCAGTTCGGGTAGACCGAAACATTCTGTGCACCCGCTTCCTCAAAAGCCTTGCGCATGCTTTCCGTCTCAACGAAAACACGCTTGTAACAGCCGAGCCTTTTGATGTAGGCTGTGTCGTTCGGCACCCTTCCGCCCATGACGAAAAGAAGCGACCTACGCATCTTGAGGCGGTTGAAGCAATACATGAAATCAGTTATGAGCTTACGTAAATCACCGCTGGCGCCGATGATGAGCGCACCATCTCGACCAGCGACCGCTTTGACGAACGACTTAATCGCCCTGAAGTCGCGTCTCTTAACATCCACGAGATCGAGCTTCTCCAACGGCACCCTCTCCGAAATAGCTTCGAAGAGCAGCGCGTTTTTTACGGTCACACCCCCGTAAGGCGGCGGAAAGCTCCCAATATATAACGTCTTAGGCATCGGGCAACCCCTTAATGGACAGCTTCGACGAAACGATTCTCTGCCCCGCGACGGAAATCTCCCTTATTTGGCCTTGCGCGCCAAACTCAGCCGAGAAAGCAGAAACTCCCGCCCCTATAATGCAGCTCTCATCAGCAACCAAGCTGACAATGTTTTGGTTTATAGCATGAAAGTGCTGCACAACCTCGGCATCGATGCAATCCGTCGTATCCTCGACCATCAGCACGCCATCTTCCATCTCGATGCTGCGGCGGTGCAGATGGCCCTTGTAGTTGCGGAAACTCGCGACAACCCGATGCTCATTGAGCTCCTCGAGATGCACGTCGCTCACGCCTCGCGCCACGCGATGCTCGGCCCAGCACTCCATCTGTTCCTCGCCGTCAACGGTAGCGGTATTATGCGCCGCCGTGCTGCGGAAATAGGACCTCAAATCGCTCTGATAAGCATAGGTGCCCGAATTTACAATCACGGGCCTGTCGCCAACGGAAAGTTCGAAACTCAGCAGGTCACAATGGGCGTGGCCCAGCATATACTGTGGACCGGGCTCTCCCGCAAAGAAGACGAGAGCGGCATTCCCATCGTAGAGCTTGTAAAAACCGGAATCCGAAAAGGCTGTCTTAGTGTCATCGGGCTCGTAGCCATAGACATCACGGCACGCGCAAATGAGTGACCCGCATTCCTTGGCCACACCGTCGGCCGCGTCATTAAAGAAAGGCGTCTTGCCCATACCGCGCTCGATAGACGCCATGGCGTCTAGCATTTGCCTGACCTTGAAAGCGACTTTTGCCGGCGCAGCTTTGCCTGCCGAGCGGTACGCGAGCTCCACGCGCAGCAAACCCTCCAAGATAAGCTTGTGGTACATCATGGAGCGCTCGTAATGAACGCCGTCAGGCAGAACCTGCTCGTCGAGCTGAGCCAGGTAGTCGCGCTCAACGTCCGCCAACACATCGTTCTCGCCAAACAGAAGTGCGCAAATAACGAGCGTCTTCAAATTCTCTAGGTAATGGTTCGCCAGTAGGTGCTTCTCCTGGTTTGCGAGCAGATGACGGTATTGCCGGTATATGCTAGCAGAAAACGCGCCCATGAAGTCGTCGTCAGCAGTAAGGACCTTGCCAAATAAGTCAAGACAAATTAGCCAATTAACGAGACGCAACGATATTGTGTAGGGGTGCCACGCGTCGCCGCGAGGATATTCACACGCGCCAATCCAGGAACAGACGAGCTGCTTGAACAATTCGGGGGCCGTCGCATCACCCGTACGCGCGTACCGCGCCGCAATGGGAACGCAATATTCGAAATAGTGGAGGTTGAAGTTCCAGAGATGGCTCGCCTCGGGCACCTGCCAGGTGCCCAAATCAGCCTTATGGCGACTGTTGATTAGCAGAAACTCGCCACCAGCAAGCGCGTTAGCATCAAAGCGTGAGCAATACACCTCGTCGAGGTCAAGAGCAGCCAAGGAGAGATTCATGGGGCGCACACCGACACCCACGGGCGCCTCGGGCACACTCTGGGCGCGACGCAGCCTAGCGACAACCATGGACGGCCTCATGCGCGCAACGGTGCGGGCGTAGAGAAGCGCCTTGTCCAATGCCGATGCCTTCACGTCTACCTACCCTGCCCGAAGATGCCAAGCAAAGTCTCCGCGAATTCGCGAGCAACTTTCTGCCGCGAATGCGCCGCTAACATACCCTGTGCAGCAATTGCCCTTTCCTCGACGCTGAAGCCGCGAGCCACCAGCTCGTCGAACGCGCACAGCAACCCCTCATGATTCTCAGGTGCGGCATGCGCGCCCAGGCCAGTCTCCTCAAGCAAATCCACGGAGTCGCCCTGCGCTGCCAGCAGCACGGGACACCCACACGCTACGCACTCGTAAAGCTTGGTGGGAATACTGTCTCTCAGACGCGAGCTCACCAGAGGCACGTAAGAAAGGGCTGAATACCTCAACACCGTGTAGACGCCGCGGGCATCGACGCTGCCGCAGAACTCAACGTTGCTCAGGCCCTCGACCTTGGCACGCTGCTCGAGCGCCTTCTTGTCCGCACCCGCCCCGAAGAGCAAGAAGCGAACGTCAGAGCGCACAGAGGCTATGTCCAACAACGTGCCAAGGCCTTGAGCCAGGCCGATGTTGCCGACATAGCAGCAAATGGGACCATGCTCGAGGTCGAAGCGCTCGACGACAGCAATATCCTCTTCGTTTTCAACGAAAGCCTCATCAATGCCATTGGGCACAAGCTCCACTGGAGTCCCAGCGGGGACGCGTTCCCTCAGCTTCTCCGCCTTGCCAGCGGAAACAGTGGATACCATGTCGGCGACCTTGAAGCCACGCTTGGCTATATGTGAGAAAAAGCGGCCGTAAGGGCTGCTCGGAGAGAACGAACCCATCTCATAGGCGACATCAGGCCACACATCGCGCACGTCCAGAACGAGTTTGGCGCCCTTGCGCTTTGCAATCTTTATTGCGGAGGTGGTCAGGAGCAGCGGCGGGGTGGTACAAACCACAACGTCGAAGTCACCCATACCCTCGGCGGCTTTAACGGAGGCGCGCTGGCCCCCGAAGTTGTTCCGCAGGCGGTTCACGAGCGTCTTCTCCTGCAGGGGGAAGGTCTCGAAGAAGGTCACGTAATCGGGCTTCGCGTAGCCCTCGGACGAGTTGAGCAGGCTGTCGCTTGAAGCAAGAACTTGCACATCGATGCCGGCCTCGCGCATCGCGTCGACAAGAACGCATGCGCGGTTGGCGCATGCGGAGCGGCTGGGGCGAAAGCTGTCGGTCAGAAACAAGAGTCTCATCACCTAGCCCCCTCCCCCGTGCTCACAACGCCGAGCGTCTTCAGGATAATCCTCACATCCATAGCAATCGATCGGTGCTCAATGTATTCCAGGTCAAGCACCACTTTTTCCTTTGGAAGCAGATCATATCCACCCGTCACCTGAGCCAAGCCAGAAAGACCCGGAGCAATCATGGTGCGGTAATGCCAGCCATGGATACGCTTCTCGAACTCTGCGCAGAACGCCGGGCGCTCCGGGCGTGGGCCAATAAGGGACATGTCGCCCTTAAGCACGTTCCAGAACTGAGGGATCTCGTCCATACGGGTCTTTCGCATAACCTTTCCGAAGGACGTCACGCGCGGATCATCGCCCTGAGCCCACTGGGCGCCACGCTTTTCAGCATCAACGTACATAGAACGGAATTTATAGACATTAAAGATCTTGCCATTCTTCCCTACGCGCCTCTGCGCGTAGATAACGGGACCTGGAGATTCTAATTTAATTTTAAGGGCTATCACTCCCATGGGAATAGCAAGAAGAATTAGGGCACATCCGCAAGATACTATGTCGAAAGCACGTTTTGCAAAACGGTAGCCAATTCCGCCCGCAATCGTTGGCTCAGAAAGCTCAATGACATCATCGCCTGGCAGCAATTTCGCCAGCACTTCATCTGGAATACCATTTTCGGTAAGCTTAGGTTCATACTTGCCAGTTGCGTCAACCCTTGCGGCTTCGCGACGATCTTCATAGCTATAGCCGTCCCGATCGAGCCCGACACTCCTTGGCTTTATCGAATCACGTCCTTCCGCGCAGATATCACTATATGTCGCTTCGCCCAATCGCATATCCAAATAAATCCCTTTTGCTGAAATAACGTCCCCGTTACCTGGGGTTCCTCCCGCCAGTTTCCTCTTCTTCACCCAATTGCAGCTGTCGATTCGTTCTCGCCCCTACCCTTTTACGGGGCTTTTGGAAACAATCTCCAACCCAAGCCGTATCGTTTTCACCCTGCCAAGCATACGTATCTCAAGTTCGGCCGTTCTGCGATGCCTGTCAATTCGCTTAATCTCGGCCTCATGGCCCATAAGCGGCCCGCGCAGCACTATTACTTTGCCACCCTCCATAATGCCCTCGCTCATTTCAACCACGCGGCGCTCATCGCCCGCGAAAGCATTGAGCCAAGCCATCTCGTCACCGTTCAGGGGAATGAATACTTCGTTGTTGCCAAGCAGTTTGGTAAAGGCCGGAACACGGCGTAGCTGCAGCGAGAGCTTCTCAACATCACTCGTCTCTACGTACAGGTAGCCCGGAGTCAAACGCTCCGTACGCTTATACCATTCGCCCTTCCAGCGACGCATTGCCTCAAAGCGCGGCACGAATATCTCGCCAATCACGCTTTCGTCGACGAAACGCCGAATGAGCTCTTCAACTTTGGCTTCTTGGCCACTTCCGACTTGAATGGCATATATACGCATGGCACTTTCCTTGTCTCTGAGTAAACCATAGCATCGCAATGCAGCGAAATCGCCTCACACAGCACCACTGCATCGCGGCGCATCGCGCGCGATCACCCCGCACACCACCCACACTCGGATTGGTTCCGGGGCATAGCTTCGCTACCGCGAATGCGGTCCAACAACGAACTATTCATTTCCCGAACAACGACGCAACGCGCTCTGAGCGACGATTACACGTTTGATAGGGTGTATACGTTACGGCCCGTAATTGAGCGCAAAAAAGGCCAATGATTATTGGCCCATTTGTAACGCCATTCGGTGCAACCCCTTTGCAAAAAAAAAGGGGGGGGTGCACTGTCTTGTATAATTTTGCCTATTACCCACATCAATATAAAGCAATTTGTAAGTAAAGTTACAATTCAACGTCGCTTCTTCACCGATATAACTGCTGGCAACACCTTTCAAGCATTGGTTTGTTGCACAACATGCGACTTGTTTTGAATGTTGCGCAACTTTTGGCGTGGGTACCGCACTCGCGTCGAGCAATCGCCACGCACACGCCAAAAACCCGATGCCGGAAGAGTGCTTTTAGCACTATATCGGGTGAAAAGGACACTGCACACGAGCCATAATAATCTCAATGGACTACTTCTGCCGTCTACTTCACGTGGGCACCGCGACAACGATACGCAGCTTTCGCCTTCGCCAAATACTGGTAGTGCTCAACACGGTGCGCATCGCTTGCGATATAGCGATACAGCGTGGCGTCGAACAACTTCTTCGCGGGTTTCTTTTCTTTGCCAAAACGCCCGCCGGCCACGAAATCGGCCGACGCCTGCAGCTTGCAGCCCATGCGCACCAAGCGCTCGGCAATGCTCACGTCTTGCTGAATGGCTTTGTATCGCTCGGGGTGCGCGATAATCACGTCATAGCCCATGCCCTGCAGCTCGTAAATCGTACGCTCGTATTCCTCGAAATCGCGCGCCGAGCAGTGGCTCGAAAGCTCCAGCAAAAACTCATTGCTGCCATCGAAATGCAGGTATTCCGCCCATTGCATGCCCAATTCCATAAGCTTGCGGTGGTTCACCTCGAATCCCATTTGCAACGGGAAGCCATTCGCATGCGCCACAAGCAATTCGTACGCATCCCACATAGCGTCATAGTCGAAATAAGGGTCACGACAATGCGGCGTACACACGATGCTCGTAACGCCAGCCTGCTTGGCAGCTTCGAGCATTGCCAAGCTCTCGTCCAAATCACGCGCGCCATCGTCGACGCCCGGCAAAATATGGCAGTGGATATCGCGCATGGGCGCTTCCTTTCGTGGTTGAGGTTGGTGCCCTATTGTAGCCTTTGACAACGGATTGTTCGGCCAGAACGCAAAGACGCCCGCAACTTCGGCAGTCGCGGGCGTCACAGTCAAGGGGCACAGGCCGCAAACAACAGACCAGGTGCAAAAGTATCGTTAGAACGTATCGGACGGGCCCTTAGCCGCATGGCTTCGGGCGCCGCGCTTGCTCGGCATTACGGCCGGGCTCGCTGCCACTTCTGCAGCAGCGTCGTGCTCTTTCACGCGCTTCCCTTCTTTGTTGTAGTAGGCGTAGTAATACTCGCTCGTTTCTGTCTCGCAATAGTTCATCACAGCGCCAATCACGTTTGCATCGGCCTTGCGCAGCTGCTCATAGGCATTCGCGATCTCATCGCGACGAGCATAATTCTCGCGAACGACGAGCGCAGTAGCGTCAACGAGAGTCGAAAGCACCGCAGCGTCAACGAACGTTCCAACGGGAGGCGTGTCATACACCACGAAATCGTAATCGTGCGAAAGCCTGTCAACCAAACCCGCAAAACGCTTCGACGCCAAAATGTCGACAGGGTTCGGAATATGGGGTTCGCTGTCCAAGAAATCAAAACCCTGCGACGTAGGCACAGTGGCCGCGCGCAAAGGCATTTGCTCAGAAAGCACCGCATACAGGCCGCCGCGTGTATGAACGCCCAGCATGTCCGCCAAGCTACGGCGGCGCATGTCAACCTTGACGAGCAATACACGCTTGCCGCTTTGGGCAATAGCCGCGGCGAGCTGCATGGAAACCGTCGACTTTCCCTCATTCGGCACAGAAGACGTTAGGACGAGCGAACGAATAGGATTGTCGACGCTGGCAAAGCGAATATTGGCAAAAAGCGTTTTGGCGGCGTTTTGCACTACGAGCCGATCGGCGGCTTTTTTCTTCTTCCCCATCGTTTACTCCTTCATGGCCGGAATGCGACCGATAACCGGAATGCCCAGCATTTCTTCGACCTCTTCGGCACTGCGCACGCGCGTATTCAGCATGTCTTTAAGCACGACGATCGCAATAGCCACGAACAAGCCCGCCAAGAACGCCACCGCGGTGTACATAACTCTATTCGGACCGCTCGGAGCTTCGGGGGTTTCAGCTTCGTCGATAACGTTCACGCTTTGCACGTCCATGACTTCCTGCGCCACAGCGGAAACGTCTTTCGCGAGCTGGTTGGCAATAATGGCGCAGCTCGGGGCATCTTCGCCCGTTACCGAAACCGAAATAACGCGCGTGGTGGTTTGGCTCGTAACGCTGATTTTGTAATCGTCCAGGCTCTTCATCTTCAACGCGTTGGCGGTATCTTTCGTCACGCGATCACTGTCGATAAGCTGCGCTACGTCGTTAGTGACCATCTGCGATGCAGAAAGGTCGGTAGACATCGACGAGCTCGTCGATTCGCTCTTCACCAACACATACATGCTCGTGGTGGCCGTGTACGTGTTCGGCAGGAACATAAAGCTCGCAACGCCCATCGCGAGTGCGCACACCAGGGGGAGCGCAATCACCAAGCGCAGATGCTTTCGCAAAAGCTGCAAGAGCTCAAGCAGGGTCATGGTTGGTTTGCCTTTCTCGTTTGGCGAATAACGCCGTAGTTGCTACTGTGCAGAAGCCACATCGTCCGTGGTAAGACCGGCATTCGCGACCAAGGCTTCATAGCTCCTTGGTGCGGGCGAATTGCTCGCAGCACCCAATTTTAAGTTGCTCAACTGGGCTTGCGGGATTTCAGCCGTAGTGTCGTTGGGGTCGAGGCCCGCATCGACACGACACATCATATCGCGCCATTCGTTGAACATGGGGCACACGTAGCTCGCGCCGCCCTCGTTAAACGAATAACTCGGGCACACAGCCGAATATAAGGTGAGGTCACTCGCCTGGAACTGCTGCGCCATAGCAATAATGTCGGTTACCGACAAATCAGTGCTAATGCTCGATGCGAGCGAGCTCACGAGACCAGGCAGCTGAGCCGGGGACGATGCAAGCACCTGCTTGATGATCGCCTGCACCACCAAGCGCTGGGCTTGGGCGCGACCAAAGTCGCCGCCCGAAACGTTATGGCGCTCACGTGCGAAAGTTAGCGCCTGCTCGCCGTTCAAACGCTGGTTTCCCGCCTGGAACGACACACCTCTATCGGTCGTAAAGCTCTCGGGGACGTTTACCCAAATGCCGCCGAGCTCATCGACCACACGCTCGAGCTCTTCGAAATGCACTTCGCAATAATGCGTAATGGGCACGCCCGCAAAGGTCGAAACGGCATCGATTGCGCCCGATGCGCCGCCAAATGCATACGCCGCGTTGATCTTCTGCCTTCCTTGCCCCTCAATGGTCACCATGGTGTCACGAGGGATGGAGATAAGGTCGACCTGACCGTTGTCGGGGTCAATACGCGCAAGCATGGTCACGTCACTTCGACTGGCGGTTTCGCCTTCATCGCGCGAGTCGCTGCCCAAAATAAGCATGTAGAACGCCGAGCTGTTTTCGGCGGCTGATTCGTTCACGCTCGCCGGCTGTAGGGCTTCTTTGATTTCGGCTTCTTCTTGCTTGTCGTCGAAACCCATAGACGTGTTGAGCGAGCTTACATACGCGGCAAGCGCGATGCCGCTGCCCACAATAAGTGCGAACAGCACCGCAAACACGATAAGCGCAATGCGACGGCCCTTGTGACGCTTCTTGCGCACGCGGCGCAAACCATCGTCGGCCTCGGGAGCATAGGCGGCGAAGTCATTATCGAAATCGCTGCCCACCCCTGCGCGAAAGCCATTGTGGAATTGGTTCGCGCTGGGCACGCGCTGCTGGTACGCCGCGCCCGCGGGACGATAGGCACCCTGGCCCTCGTCTTGCTGCCACCCTGGCTGCTGGTTTTGCTGGCGGGAAAACGGGGTAGTGCTTTGGGGGCTATATCCCCTGTCCTGCGAGTTTGGGTCGCTCGATTGCTGGGTGATAAACGAGCGAACCGATTCGGGAACCCGGCTGCCCGAATCTTGCGGCTTGGCGTGAGATCCCCTTCGAGGAGGCATAGGCGCGCCACCGTTGCTGTAATAGTCTGGCATAAGCAGTTTTCTTTCGTTGCATCGAAACGCTAACACGCACCCACTCGGGCGCATGCTCTCATATTCTATCGATGCATATGCTACCCGCGCAACAATAGACCGGTCTTGTTCATAAAAAGGTCGCTTTCCACGTGGCGCCCTTCAGATAATATGCCTGATAAACTGCGAGTTTGTTGCGCAACTTTTCCCACGTGAGAAATGAGAGGGGCACCCCATGCGAAAAAGTCCAGAAATGCAGCCGATTCGTGAATGCAAGGTAAAGATTCTGCAAAAGACGATAGGCTCCCATTGCTCAATGCGGGCACAAGGCGTCCCATCATGCGACACATCGTCTCATGAGGGATGCAGCAACCACCAAGCAAAGACATCAAAATAGGCGCGCCGGCAAAACGGCCGACACACCACAGGCGCCCCAGGCCGCCACCCTACTCCACAGTGCCGTAGGTGTAGCCCCAGCCATGGCCGGCAATCGAGGAGTTCATCTGCTGGCATAAAGCGATGCGCGTATACGCGCCCGGCGGCAACAGATCGACGATTTCGCGCATGTCGGCACACACATCGAACGTTTCCGCCGCCAGAATCACATCAAGCCGCTCAACGATGGGCGTGTTCTTGAAAAGATAATCCACAACGCGCTGCATTTCGCCATACGAATCGCTTCTCTCAAGCAAAGCCATGCAGTGGTTTCCTTTCTTTTATATCTTCAATCTGTTGCCACCTGTTGCCACCTGTTAAATGCTCGCAGCGCTTAACAGGTCGGAAGCCGCCGCTGCGCGACCGTTGCCGCCCGCGTCCCCGATGTGCTAAATGCTCGCAGCGCTTAACACATCCCTTGTTGCTCGACGCATTGTGGCGGCCTCGGTTTAATGTGCTAAACGCTGCGAGCGTTTAGCACATCCCGACAGGCCTGCCGACAAACAATTAGCGAATGCTGTCGGCGCCGAAAACGCCTGCGGCCAAAGCGCCCGTGTATGCAGGAGTCGCCTCTCCACACGCGCGCAGGAACTGAGCGCCCACCGCACGCAGGGCCACAGCCGCATCGGCCATAAAATCGGGCAGCGCATAGGGGTTCTCGGGAATGGGTGCGCCGAGCGATGCGCGGCGCTTCTCGGCAGCGGTTGCCTGGCGCACGCTCACCTGCACCAAAATAGGCTTCGGCGTAGCGGCGGCAATCTCGCGCACCACTTCCGCAATCGCCTCGGGCGCAGCAGCGCTGCGAATGCCAATCACGTCGGCCCTCGCGAGCACCTCGATCGCTTCAGCAAGCGGCTTTCCGTCGAACTCGCCTTGTTCATTCACGTCAACCGACACAAACACCGGGCCCGTATACGCGCGGCGCACGCCTTCGATGCCGCACTGAACATCGGCCGCGCTGCGCAATCCGTTCAAGAAAATCGCGTCGAAGCCCGCGCCTTCACTTTCAGCAAGAGACCCCATGGCTTCCTTGCCGCTCTCGACGAGCGCTCGCGCCGCGCCTTCATATTGCGCCGCGCACTGCTTCATCGACATCGCCGACGTGGCATCGAGCGGAAGCCCGCACGGGCCAACTTCGCACAGCACATGCTGCGGCGCATTCGCGCGCGCATGAGAAATAGCCGCCTGCGCAAGTTCTTGAGCGCGATCTTCCATGCGCTTGTGCGCCAGGCGCGCCTCGCAAATATCGGTCTCGGCAACCAAGCACTGCGCGCCCGCCATCGATTCAAGGCGCAGCGCATCTCGCATAGTTTCCGGCTCAACCAAGCTCATATATTCAGCTTCGGTTTCCATGTCGACGCCTTGGTTCGCTAGCGCGAACGCGAGCGGGGCGGAAAGCACGAGCATGTCTTTGTGAAAACGCAATTCGATATCGGCCATAAGAGCCCCTTTCGGATGTGGCGAACGCGGCGCGAAACACAGCAAAAGCGCGCGCGGCGCGGCTAATGCAATGTCCTGAGTATAGTTGCAACGCGGCGAACGGAGCGCCTGCAAGGGCCGCTTTCCCGAAAAGTGGCGCAAGCGCGCTTCACAAGTCAAAAAGCGGCTCAAAATGATGCTGCGGCAAACGGTCGTTTTGCAGCGGCGAACGGCGAAGCTTTTTAATGACGCTTCAAAAGCCCTTCACAAACGTATACACATTTTTAGATTATGTCTAATTCACCCTCATTATGTGAGGTGTTGCTTTATGGCTTCCATCAGGCCTTTTACATCTTGTCGAGCACAGGTGCCCTGCGTACACAAGTTGTTCAAAACCGTCTCACAACTTCTTGAAAACCCGTACCTATACTTTTGCCTTGCAAACGCGGGGTCCCCTTCCCAGTTTGCCTGCTACCCAAAGCAGTACGTACCGGTGCACCTCCCAAGATCAAGCACCGTACACCCCCTCCTTGTGTGAGGCCCGGTTCCCCTCCGGGCCTCAAGTTCTCTCTAAGGCCCGCTCGTCCGAACGGGCCTTTTCCTTTTCCTGGGGGTAGGCCGAGGTGAGCCTTTGCAACGAGCGCCCACCATAATGGCGCGCAAACGCCAATCGCAATCGCGCAACGGTGCCGTTGCAGAAAATCGTACGCATCGCAGTGCACGCGTCGCAGCGCCCGCAGCCACACCGAATCGGCTTTGTGGCGCAAAGACACGCCCGCAGATCGCCATAAAGACGCTCAGCTGGCTTTATTATCCCAACTATACGTTGCTGACCTGCGGTTTTTAGAAGCAATGCACGTTTTTACTAATCAAATTCTCAATGCTGTGGCGCGCATTGGCGCATGGAGACAGTCGCGATTCGTGCATATATGCAATTTCATCGCTTTCTTGCCACGTATTATTTATTCTGTCCCTTTTTTCGACAGCATTCGATTTCTTAAATATTTTCTATAGGAGCTACTTATATATTTCACTCGTAAAAAAGAATATATAGGCGCGGCTTATGGAATTTCTCGGAACGTAAGCTCGAAACTGTCCCGTTCCACAAACCATACACTTCATGGTCACAACTTCTCAAATAGCGACCTGTATACTTTTGCCCTGCAAGCGAAAGGCTCCCCTCCTTTACTTGCCTGCTTCCCCAAAGCAGATTTTGAACCGACGCGATCTGAAGCGTCGTTCATCCCCTCCTTGTGTGAGGCTCGGCTCCCCTCCGGGCCTCAATTTATCTCTACAGCCCGCTCAACCGAGCGGGCTTTTTTGTTGCCCTCATTCCACGCGAGAAACAGCGCTCACATTTCGCGCGCGACCATGGCACGTCTTCGCACGCGCAGAGCTCGCCGCCGCGCCGCCGCGCTCGCACACTTTCACCGTTTCCCTTTGGTTTTCGCGCCGCGCGCAACCTCGCACCCCAAGAGCCTATAATGGACGGCACCTGACCGTCGCAGCGTGCGGCGGCGCATTCGAGAAAGGTTTCGCCATGCTCGACGAGCTCCACGTGCAAAATGTCGCCCTTATTCGCGAAGCGACGTTCGCGCCCGCGCAGGGCCTCACGGTGGTCACGGGCGAAACGGGCGCCGGCAAAACCGCGCTGCTTTCGGCAATCAAGCTGCTTGTGGGCGAGCGCGCCGACGCCTCTACCGTGCGTGAGGGCGCGCAGGGCGCCGTGGTCGAAGGCCGCTTCTTCTTGCCAGCCGATGCCGACAACGCCGACGACGGCCATGTCGCATGCCGCAAGGTTTCCGCCGACGGGCGCAGCCGCGTGAGCATCGACGGCTCCATGTCCACCGTGCGCCAGCTTGCCGAGCAGCTGGGCGCCACCGTCGATTTATGCGGCCAGCACGAGCACCAACACCTTTTGAAGCCCGCAAACCACGCCGCCATGCTCGACGCGTGGGCGGGCGATGCGATTGCAAGCACAAAAGCGGCCTACATCGAAGCTTTCAATGCCGAACAGGCTGCAGCAGCAGAACTTGCCCGCGTTCGCGAAGCCTCGCAGGCCTCCGCCGCGCAGCTCGAAGAGGCACGCTTCACGCTCGCCCGCATCGATGAGGTAAACCCCACGCTCGACGAATACGACGAGCTTATGGCGGAACTCCCCAAAATCGAAAACGCCGAAGCGCTCGCCCAGGCAAGCGACGGCGCATATTGGGGCCTTTCAGGCGACGGAGGCGCAATTGAGGCCGTGAATTCGGCCATCGCCTCGCTGGAATCGCTCACGGCGGCCGACGCCGCGCTCGAACCCCTGGTTTCGTCGCTCACCGACGCGTCCTATATTCTTGAAGACGCCTCGCGCGATTTGCGCGAGTACCGCGACGGCATCGATCACGACCCGCATGCCCTTGAACGCCTGCAAGAACGCGCAAGCACCCTGCAAGGTCTTATGCGCGCCTTCGGACCGCGCATGGAAGACGTTATCGAGCGTCGCGATGCTGCCGCCAAGCTCATCGAGTCGGTCGACGATTCCTCGCGCGTGATCGCCCAGGCCGAAATCGCCCACGCCGCCGCCGAAGCGAAGCTCGTCGAGGCCGCCAAAGCGTTCGACGACGCGCGTAACGCAGCCGCCCCGAAATTCGGCGAGCAAGTGAACGCACAAATGGCCCGTTTGGAGATGGGCGGCGCCGAGCTCATCGTACACGTCGATCCCCTTGAGCGAGCGCAATGGACGCGCGCAGGGGCCTCGAAGGTCGAATTCATGTATCGGGCCGGCACAGGCATGACGCCGCGTCCGCTTGCACGCATTGCCTCGGGCGGCGAGGTGAGCCGCGTGATGCTCGCGTGCAAAGTCGTGCTGGGCGAGGCTGACGCGCGCGACACGCTCGTGTTCGACGAAGTCGATGCCGGCGTAGGCGGCTCGGTCGCGGTGGCGCTGGCCGCCGTGCTGGCCGATTTGGCGAAAACGCACCAGGTGATCGTGGTGACCCACCTCGCCCAGGTGGCCGTGCGCGGTGAGCGCCATTTCATGGTGAAGAAAACCGCAGGAGCAGCCCCCAACGAAAGCGAAGACGCAAACGCCGTCGAGGCCGCGATTCCCGAAACCACGCTCTGCGAACTTGGCGAAGACGAACGCGTTCGCGAAATCGCCCGCATGCTTTCAGGCGACGCAAGCGAGGCCTCGCTTGCCCACGCAAAGGAAATGCTCAAAAACGCACGATAGCGGTTGAACGCCCGAGCCAGCACGCATCATTTACCCAATGCAACCCTCGCCGCGCGAATTCAGCTTTCATTGGGCAAACGCAGCCCTGTCAAGGGAGCGCGGCCCATCGAGAGGGCGAAATCCTAATCAGACAACAGCAAAGCCCGCCTGGAGCAAAACCATTGTCCCAGGCGGGCTTCATATTGCGAGCGATATATGGGAATGCGGCTTAAATCAAGTCCCGCATCCCGCATACACGAGGCTTCGTATTCCGTTTCCCCAAAAAAAATACGTCATTCAACGGTCGCATTCTTTATATTCTTTTGTTAGCATTGGTTAAGTTTGTTTCCGATAGCAAACTTAACCGTTATGAAAGGGCCGCAACGAGCGCCCTTGCAACCGACCGAAAGGCCAGCTGTGAAAAGAATCTTCTTCCTCGTTATCGCCTGGATAAGCCTCGCCCTTGGATGTATCGGCGTATTCGTTCCCCTACTGCCCACAACGCCCCTCGTGCTTTTGGCGACGTTCCTGTTCGCGAAAAGCTCGCCGCGCCTGCATGCCTGGATTTGCAAAACCCGCGTGTATGGCGCGTATGTCAAACCGTTCAAAGAGCGCGGCGGCATCACACTTGCACGCAAACTTCAGATGCTCGGCCTTTCGTATGTCGTCATGGGTGTAAGCGCGTTTTTCATGCGCAACGTCATTGCATGGGCGGTTCTGGGCGTGATGGCCTTGTTCCTTGCGTGGCTTGTGGCCGTTCGCATTCCTACAATTTCCAACGAGGAAGCAGCCACCGCCAGCTACCCCACCGCAACAATGCGTCCGTCAGACGAAATTACGTCGATCTGAACGGGGATGCTCGACGCCACCGCACCAGCAGCGTCAACAGCGCCGCCAGTAATGTCGACGCCGCCAGCACCAACAACGGCGCCAGCAGTACCAGCGCCATTCTGAGAACACGCGATTGCCACTGCGCGGCGCACGGCCTGCTCAAGGCCGCCGCAGCACGGCACCTGCATGCGTGCGACGCGAACGCTTCGCACGTTGTTCTCGGCGATAATCTGCGCAAGCTTCTCGGTATAGCCGACGCCATCGAGCTTCGGACAGCCAATAAGGCACACGCGACCCTTCAAGAAGTCTTCGTGGAAGGCGCCATAGGCGAACGCCGTGCAATCGGCAGCCACAAGCAAATCGCAGCCTTGGAAATACGGGGCATTCACAGGCGCGAGCTTTATTTGCACAGGCCAGTTCGACAGGCGCGCAGGCACGTTCACCACCGTCGAAACGCCGCCCGCAGGCGCCGGAAACGGATTTTCGAACGAAGACGCATTCGAAGCGCCGTTCACGCCATAGGCAGGAACAGCTTGGCCGCTTTCCGACACCGCACCCGGCTCGGCTTCGCGCACAATCGTTTTCGCCATGGAGCCAGGACAGCCACCCGCGGGCATGCTTGCATGAATCTCGGCCTGTGCACGACGCATTTTCTCGGCAATCACGGCTGCCTCATCGTAGGCCGCAGCCTCGCGCTCGATGAATTCGATGGCATTTTCGGGGCACGCTGGCAAGCAATCGCCCAGCCCATCGCAATAATCGTCGCGCAAAAGGCGTGCCTTACCGTCCACCAGGCCAATCGCACCCTCGTGGCACGCATGCACGCACAAACCGCAGCCCGTGCACTTCTCTTCGTCAATATGGATAACGCGTCTTTTCATGCGACCCCCTTCGTTATTTTCGCGAGCGCATAGTAGCACCGCGTCCGACTGGTGACAAGGATATGATACCTATACGATATCAATTTGAGGAAAAATACGCTTTCGGCATCAAGCGCAGCGGCGAAGCCAAGCACGCGCGAACTCACGATGCATGCCATAGCGCCATGAAGAAAGGCCGCCTTTGCTGCCGACAACGACGAGCCCCAGTCGACGACGGCCAGCCATCGCCCCGCCAAGAAAAACCCGTCGCACCGAGCCACGCCTGAAACAATCGAGCCTTCATATAGGCGAGCCGCCCATAACAATAGCGGGGCTCTAACGATTCTTACTATCTGCGCCTAAGCGGCGCCGCGAGACGTATGATAGCTTCGAACGAAATTACCCACGCGAAGGGGCCACAATGGACGCAACAACCGTCACCCATGAAATCCAACCCGTGTTCGATAGCCGCAGCCGCGTGCTGCTGTTGGGCACCATGCCCTCGCCCGCATCGCGCGAACAGGGCTTTTACTATGGGCACCCCCAGAATCGCTTCTGGCGCGTGCTCGCCGCGATTTTCGACGAGCCGGCGCCTCGAACCATCGAGGAGAAGCGCGATATGCTGCTGCGCCACCACGTTGCACTTTGGGACGTGCTCGCATCATGCGAAATCGAGGGCGCGAGCGATGCGAGCATTCGCGACGCGCAACCGAACGACCTTGCGCGCATTTTCGACGCAGCCGATATTCGCGCCGTATTCGCCACGGGAACGAAAGCCGGCGAGCTCTATCGCAAGCTCATCGAGTCCACGTTGGGCGTGCCATGCACCACGCTGCCCTCGACGAGCCCCGCGAACGCAAAAATGAAGCTCGCCGACCTGGTCGACGCCTACGGCAAAGCGCTGCTGCCGCTTCTTGGCGAAACCGAGAAACACGTGCTGACCGTAGCCGATGTCGTGAAGCTCGAAAAGGAAATCGCCAAAAGCGGCACGTCGCTTTCGACGCTCATGGAACGCGCCGGACGCGCACTGGCCAAGGTGGCGTTCGACAAAGCTCAAGCGACCGCTTTCCAGCACGGCTCGAGCAATGCGGCACAGCGCCAAGCCGATACAATCAGCCATGCTCCTCACGACAATCAAAATGGCAACACAGACCGCATTTCCAGCAATGGTCATACCGCCGAAGCGAGCGACCCCTCTGACGAAAACCAAGCAAAGCCCCGCATCGCGATTTTGTGCGGCTCAGGCAACAACGGCGGCGACGGATGGGTTGCCGCACGCGAGCTTGCGCGCGCGGGCTGCGCAGTCGACCTTGTAACGAAACGCCCGGCACGCGAAATTTCGGCTGAACCCGCCCACGAGCAGGCGCTCTTAACGGAAGCGATTGCATCTGAAGCGACCAATGCGGCACACGCGGGTTTGCGCCAAACCGCAAGCTCGTCCCAAACCGCAGCCTCGGTCCCAACCGCGCCTCAAACCACCGCCACGCAGCATGCCAAACCCGGAGCAATCGCGATTCACGTATCACCGAACCACGGCGAGCTCGCCTGCCTGCTTGCCGCAGCCGACGTGATTGTCGATGCCATTTTGGGCACCGGCTTTTCGGGCGACTCCGTGCTTGCACCCTATGACGCATGGATTCGCTTCGCAAACGAGCAGCGCTCACGCGGCGCGCGCATTGTTGCAGCCGACGTGCCGAGCGGCCTTTCGGCACAAACCGGCAAAGCGGCCGAGCCCTGCCTGAAAGCGCACGAAACCGTGACCATGATCGCTTCCAAACCTGGCCTCGAAACGCCGTATGCTTTCGCCTTCTGCGGCACGGTGCACGTGGCGCCGCTTGCCTACATCGAGCCCATTCTCGAAAACTGGAAGCAGAGAGAAACCGCCGACAACGCTTCGGCCGAGAACAACGGCTTGATCGGCAGTAGTGTCACAACAGACGCAAACGCCGCGCTCGAAGCCACAGGCGCCGGCAAGCAGCCCTCGCCCAAACACGACGCCTTCCGCCGTGCCGAAACCGAAGACGACGACGGCTACGACCCCTATTCCGACCGCCCACCAACACCCGAACCGCTCTTCCAAGCCGACCCCTGGAGTTAAAGAAAATCAAGGAGCAATGCGAGAACCGACGAAGAGCAAGCACCAGCAACGCACGGAAAGCGAATGCCGCCGGCTGCTCGTCCCCCGCTTTCCGGGCACCGCCGATGCAACCATTCGGTGCCCCGCCTTGCCCAATCCCGCCTTCCCCACCCAAAGCACTTCCCCAGCCTTTGGCACCACACCCACCTTTGTTCACATTCGGCTTATAGGACAAAAAGTGTGTCTCATTTAGGGGCATCGACGCAGGTCGATGCCCCTTTTTCGTTCGTTTAAATTCGTCGGCCCTATTT
>OLOX01001593.1_pt1 | contig 20971 bp, 18 predicted proteins | sample 1672091 | NCBI WGS metagenome assembly OLOX01 (sample SAMEA3136644, study PRJEB25190) | human gut metagenome | reverse complement strand
ATGTATTTTATAGTATAAATGTCATTTTGTCAACACTTTTTTTGAAAAAAATTTATTTTTTTTATTTTTATATTTTGAAGGTGCATTTCAGGCATTTTCGGACTCGGTTATGAGGCGGATGAATTCGCTCATTTCGCGGGTTTTGTACTTGTTTTTATGATAGAAGATCTGGCGGTACATGGAGATATCAATGTCGGTCACGTCAAGCATGGCAATCCGGCCGCTGCGGATATATTTCTCCACTGCAAAATATGGAAGGAACGAAAGTCCGTCATTTCGCTCCACCATCTTAATGATAAATTCCGTATCGCTGATCTCAAGGGCAGGGTCCAGCGTGCGGTTCTCAAGCGCAAGATGCTGATCCAGCGCCTGCCTGTAGTTCGCATTTTTTTCCGTCAGAAAAAAAGATTCCCCCAGGATATCCTGAAGCACCATTTCCTTTCTCAAAGCAAATTCAGAATTTACAGATGCAACAAAAACGATCGGCTCTGCTGCCTCCATAACCTTGATCCATTCCTTATTCCAGCGCGGCGTGTCCAGGATATAGATAAGATCCAGTTCATTATGCTCCATCATACGGATCAGCTTCTCCGGTGAATCCAGCGTGATCTGTATGTTTACCTTCGGATAAAGCGTATGAAACTGGCTAAGGATACGTGGAAACTTCGCCGTGCACAGAGATTCGATCGTACCAATATGAAGCGGATTCTCAAGCTCCCTGTCCTCATTCATCGCCATTATCGTCCTGTTCATTTCATAAAGGATACGGTTGGCATGCTCCAGGAAACGCTTCCCCTGCGGCGTAAGGCTGACTTTCTTACCCATACGGTCAAACAGCTTCGTGCCGAGTTCTTCCTCCAGAAGCCGGATCTGGACCGTAATGGCAGACTGTGAATATCCCATAGTCTCCGCTGCCCTGGAAAAACTTCCAAGTTTCGCAACATGAACAAAAGACTGCACCTGACGGATCTCCATGACGCCCTCCCTCTTATTATGAAAAATTTTCAACCATGTCATAAATACTATGAATTTGCTTCATTTATATGTTGATGATACAATACACTCACGAAGACGTCAATCGTATTTTTATGCAAAATCAACAAAACTTTTTTGGAGGAAAATTACATAATGGAGAAGAAAAAATTCAAACTCGGGCTTGTACCGAAACTTCACTGACATGACCAAATCCGGCAAAACTTTCGCGATCCTTGGAATCCTCTGGAAAGTTTTCCTTGTTGTTATCGCAATGCATCTGATCTGCATTTTTATCCAGTTCACGATCGCAGGTTCTGTCAGCAGGAAAAACCCTCTGACCCTTATAAAAAACCAGGTTCCTGGATATACTACAGCTCTTGGAACACAGTCCTCTGCTGCAACGATCCCGGTCAATCTGCAGTGTGCAGAAGCTGACGGCGTGTGCTCCCAGATCCGTAACTTCGTTGTACCACTTTGTGCAAACATCCATATGGCAGGTTCCATGATCACGATCACCGCATGTGCAACTGCTGTCTGTCTGATGAACCAGCTTCCAATCAGTCTCGCAACTGTCATTCCGTTCATCATGACACTCGGCATCGCAATGGTCGCTTCCCCGGGAGCTCCTGGTGGTTCTATCATGACTGCTCTTCCGTTCCTGTACATGGTATTCGGTGCAGAAGCCGGAGACCCGGAAGGCGCGATCTGTGCGATCATGGTTGCACTTTACATCACACAGGATTCCTTGGGAACAGCCTGCAACATTTCCGGCGACAACGCTATCGGCATCATCGTAGACACTATTTATAAGAAATTTATCTTAAAAACACCACAGCCACAGGAGAATTAAAATGTCTTTTATCAGCGTATTTGATGTAATGGGGCCAAACATGATCGGTCCTTCCAGCTCCCACACAGCCGGAGCTGCCCGCATTGGTTTTCTCGCACAGAAAATGATCAATGGTCCACTGAAAAAAGTTGAATTTACACTGTATGGATCTTTTTCCAGAACTTACAAAGGACATGGTACTGACCGCGCACTGCTCGGCGGTATTATGGGATTTTCCACAGACGATATGCGTATCCGCAACTCCTTTGAGATTGCAGAAAAAAAAGGACTCGAATTCACCTTTACGCCAAATGAGCTGGAAACAGATATCCATCCAAACACTGTTGACATCCATATGGTCAACGAAAGCGGTCAGGAAATAACCGTCCGCGGAGAATCTCTTGGCGGCGGCAAAGTCCGCATCGTAAGGATCAATTCCGTACAGGTTGATTTCACGGGCGAATACAGTGCCGTGATCGTAACTCATCAGGACAAACCGGGCGTTGTGGCATACATCACCAAATGCCTCAGCGACCGAAACGTAAACATCGCTTTTATGCGTCTTTTCCGCGAATCCAAAGGCGAGATCGCCTATACGATCGTGGAATCTGACGGACGTCTTCCGGAGGATATCGGAGTCACGATCCGCCAGCACGAAAATATCCACGAAGTCATGATTGTGCAGATGTAAGGAAGGAGATTTTTTATCATGGATTTTAAAAATGCAAAAGAACTTCTGACGCTCTGCCAGGATCATCAGCTTCCGATCTCTGAGATCATGCGTCAGAGAGAGATCATTGTCAGTGAGACGACCGACGAGAGTGTAAATTCACGAATGGCACGTGTCCTTGAGATCATGAAAGATGCCGCTTTTTCCCCGGTCAAAACCCCTGTCAAATCTATGGGCGGACTGATTGGCGGTGAAGCACAGAAGCTTTCCAGGCATCTTGCTTCCGGTAAAGGGATCTGCGGAAATGTCCTGGAAAAAGCGATCACCTACGCAATGGCGACTCTGGAGACAAACGCCTCCATGGGACTGATCGTAGCCTCTCCTACTGCCGGCTCTGCCGGTATCGTTCCGGGACTTCTTCTTGCACTTCAGGAAGTTTATGATTTCTCTGACGAGGATATCCAGAAAGCACTTTTTAATGCTGGTGCGATCGGATATCTTGCCATGCGAAATGCAACAGTTGCCGGTGCTGTCGGCGGCTGTCAGGCAGAGACAGGTGTTGCAGCTGCCATGGCTGCTTCTGCTGCTACAGAGCTGATGGGCGGTACTCCACTGCAGTGTACCTACGCCGCTTCTACCGTGCTTATGAACATGCTCGGGCTTGTATGTGACCCGGTTGGCGGTCTGGTGGAATATCCGTGCCAGAACCGAAATGCTTCCGGTGTTGCGATCGCACTGGTCGCTGCGGAGATGTCCCTCGCAGGCATCACACAGCTTATCCCTCTCGATGAAATGATCACGATCATGTTCACCGTAGGCAAAAAGCTTCCTGCGGAACTGAGAGAAACTGCACTTGGCGGCTGTGCAACAGCACCGTCTGCATGCGAATCCTGCCATATGTGCGGGTGATATTTACTGATATTTATATAGGTAAAACTTTATACAAGACAGACAAATGACCGGGATTAAAACTCTCCCGGTCATTTTGTCTATTAATCATTTTTATGCAGATTTCTATGTCAAATTCAGATAATGTCGATCGTTTTATTATTCAGCGTCTGCGCTGTCATCTGTTGTCTCTGCAGCTTCGCTGTCGTCTTTGGATGCGTCATCTTTTTTATCATCTGCCGGTGCTGCATCTTCTTTTACTTCTGGTGCACCTGCATTCATTACAACAACTGCTGTTGCATTTCCATCTGCATCAAGAGTAACTTTGATGGTATCACCAACTTTGATGTCTGAGAATGCGATTGCTTCTGTCTTCATCTCCGGAGCTTTTGTATCGTCTGGTTTTGCATCTTTGTCAGATGCATCTGCGGATTCGTCTGTTGTTTCATCTGCAGCACCTGCATCTGTGCTGTCGCTGTCTGCTGTTTCATCTGTGGACTCTGTGTCTGCGGACTCATCTGTAGAGTCTGTGTCGTCTGCTTTGGCGTCCTCGCTGTCAGCATCCTTGGAATCATCTGCTTTCTGATCATCTGCCGGTGCTTCGTCCGGTTTTTCTGGCTGAGCTTCCTTCTCGTAAGTTGTAGTGTCTGTTACTGTGATCGTCTGAGATTCTCCTGTCAGATCCAGCATGGATGGAGCTTCGCCCTTGTCATCTAAAGCTTCTGCATCTTTCTCATCAGCTGCTGCCTCGTCTGTGCTGTCGGATTCATCTGTAGACTCTGTGTCTGCAGACTCATCTGTAGATTCTTCCTCTGTATCTTTGGAATCATCTGCTTTTTCATCTTTGCTGTCGTCAGCTTTCTCGTCCTTGGAATCGTCAGCCTTTGCATCTTTATCTCCAGCGTCTTTGCCATCCTCTGGTTTTTCACCATCCGGCTGCTGTCCTTCTTTCAGAGTTCCTACATTGATCGTAATGCTGTCCTCTCCGACTTCTGTAACTTCACCGTAAACTTCTGTAGCTTCTGCCTCATCTGTAGTTGTATCTGTGGAATCTGCGCTCTCGTCCTCTGCTGCTGCCTCTGTTGTCTCAGCAGTATCACTTGCTGCATATGCCATATTTACAGAAGTCAGTGCCATTGTCAGTCCTAATACCATTGCTGCATATTTACGTTTCATAATAATCAATTCCTCTCTTCTATTTTAATTTTTGTTTCTTCTTTTGTTTTGCTTTCTGTTGCTTACAGCTAACAATATAGGCTGGATTTGTGACACTTATGTGATAAAAATAAGGAGATTTTATGAAATCAGTCACATTTTTTGCACAAAAAAGATCCTCCACCTCGTAAAAGACGAAGGATCTTCATTATATTTAATTTCGTCTCAGTGCCTCGATCGGGCTCAGTTTTGCGGCTTTTCTTGCAGGGTAGATTCCAAAGAAAACACCTACCGCGCAGGAGAACAAAGTCGCTGCCAGCACGACTGTCGGGCTGATCCCCGGCGAGATCGCCATTCCCATACTGTTACTCATGACCATACAGATTCCATAAGCCGCCAGCACACCGAGCAGGATTCCGATCAGACCACCGATAACTGTCAGGATCGCTGCTTCTGCAAGGAACTGCAGCATGATAGAAGCAGTCTTGGCTCCAAGAGATTTACGGATACCAATCTCCCTCGTTCGCTCTGTGACAGACACAAGCATGATATTCATAACACCGATTCCACCTACAAGAAGAGAAATTCCGGCCACAAAAGAAATAAAAGTCGTGACCATGCCAAGCATCTCGTTCATAGATTTCATGATATCCTGGAAACTCTCAACCTGGAAATAATCTTCTCCAGCACACTGATGGCGTTTTTCCAGCAGGTGAACGATCTGATCTGCGATTCCCTGGGAATCCTGTGTTTTGTCTGCCTGAACAGTGATCGAATAAAATTCATCAGACCCTACAACCAGATCATCCATGGATGAATACGGGATATTCACCGTAACCGGCATTCCATCATAAGTATAACTTACAAAAGTTCCATTTTCTTTCTGCGTTGTGACACCTATGATACGAAATGATTTGGAAGAATCATAACAGGTGATATCAAGGCTCATACCCACAACATCATCCGTACCAAACAGTCTTTTGGCATCGGAATCGGAAATGACGCAGACGTTTTTGCCCTCCTCGATCTCCTGCTCTCCGAAATAATTTCCGTATTTCATTTCAGAGTTATTGATCATTTTGGCATCCGGGCCCTCGCCGGTTAACATAATAGAAAAAGTTCCCTTGCCAGTCACAGTCTCACCGTCATAACTGTTTGAAACACTGACTCCCTCTACATCATCCAGTTTACGGACTTCCTGCACATCTTCCGGTGTGATCCATTCGTCCTCTGTCATGGCATCACTGCTGACGCTGATCGCGATCTTGCCGGCACCGATCCCGTCGATCTCACTGTTCATCTGATTCTTGGTTCCCTCACCGATAGAAACGATCGCAATAACCGAGGCAATACCTATGATGATCCCAAGCATGGTCAGAAAAGAACGTCCTTTATTTGCGCGGATGTTCTGGACTGCCATTTTTATGTATTCATACAATCCGCCCATCAAGCACCTTCTTCTGTTTCTGTAACCACATCTTCTGCATCGGCAGGAACAGCATCTGCTCCATCAACGCCTTCCGCACTGGCATCCACGGCCTGTGCAGTCATTCCTTCCTGCAGGGAACCGATATCACGGATCACCTGTTCATCTGCCTCAATGCCATCTGTTACCTCGATATAATCGTCAGAACTTATGCCTGTCGTGATATCTTTTCTGGTGATCACGCCATCTTCAAGGACATAACAGAAAGAACCATCTTTGCCAATGTTGACAACTTCGGACGGCAGAACGACAACATTCTCTGCTTTCTGTGCCTGGATCGTTACTTTGGCATCTACGCCGAGAAAAATATCTTCGTCCGGATTTTTGATACGGATGTCTGCTGAGATCAGGGATGCACCTTTTTCATTCTGCGTCGCAATGTGGCTGACCTTGATAACTTCGCCCTCGTATGTTTTTCCTGCAAGTGTGATCTGTGCGCTCTGTCCTTCCTGAACCTTGTCGTAATCATACTTGGAAATGTTTACCGTTACATCTACTTTATCTGTATTCTGCAGGGTAAAAAGCTCTGTTCCAAGCGCTGTCGTAGAGCCTTCCACAACGGCAACTTTTGTCACTACGCCGTTAAAATCTGCGTGGATTCCTTTTTTGGCTGCTTCTACCAGTTCCTTGGCTGACATCTGATCCAATTCTGCGAGGTTGTTGGTGATCTCCATTTTTTCTTTTTCTTCTTCGGTCACAGCTCCCGGATCTGCCTCTGCAGTTGCTTCTTCACTTGACAGTTTGGACTGGAGCTCTGCAAGATCGTTGCTTGCTTTTTCCAGGGCGGATTCCAGAGCAGAAGTGTCTGCTGTCACGGTCGTATCCGCATCACCTATGGAACCAGAAGAAACATCAGCTGTAGTTCCATCTGATACAAAATCAGAACTTCCGGTATAATCAGACATTACCGGTGCTGCCGGTTTCTGTGCCTTGTAATCTTCGTAGGCATTCTTTGCATTCTGATAGGCGATCTGCGCATCGCTTCTGCACTGCTCTGCGATGGAAAGTGCACCTGCATTTTCATCTGTCTGGTCCAAACTCCAGGTCTGGAAAGCCATCTGATATTCATTCTCAGACTGATTATACTCCTGCAGAGTCTGGTTCATTTCGTTGTTGAGTTCATTCAGTTTTTTCTGATATGCCGGGAGTGTTTTGTTCTTGTATGTACTTAAAGCTTCGGCATATTCCTGCTGGATTCTCTGCTGTTCTGCTTCCTGGGCAGCCTGCGCCTCGGCTGCTTTTCTTGCAGATTCTGCTGCTGTCTGTGCCTGCGCATTGGCTGTCACCTGAGAGATCTGTGCCTTAAGGCTCGCCACATAATCTTCCTGCGCTGCCACCTGCTGTTTCAGGCTTGCCGCATTACCTGCGGCATCTTTCTGTTTCTGGACTGCCTTGTCCGATTTGTTGATCGTATTGGTCATGTCCAATTTCCCGGACTCTACGTTCAGGTCAGCTTTTTTCTGTTCTCTTTCGAGATCCTTTTTGTCAAAAGCCACCAGCTCTGTTCCGGCTTTGACGGTGTCGCCTTCTTTGAAATCGACCTTGTCTACTTTGGCATTCACCGGTGAAAAATAAGTCTTGGATTCTTCGCTGACTACGGTTCCGCTTGCCTCCACGGTCTGCTGGACATCACCGATCCCGGCCTTTACCACCTCAACCTGTGGAACTGCCTCCTCGCCGGATGACCTGCCTCCCAGGACAGATACACCGCCCACTGCCACAACTGCGATCACGCCTGCGCCGATCAGCAGTTTCTTTTTGGATTTTTTCTTCTTCATGCCTCTGCCTCCTGGTCAAAATCCTCATTTATTGTGTCGGATTCGATTTTTCCGTCCATGATACGTACCACACGGCGTGCCTGGGCCGCAATTCCATTGTCATGTGTGATCAGGATCACGGTTCGTCCTGACTTGTGCATCTTTTTGAGGATTGCGAGAATCTCTCTGCTGGATGCAGAGTCCAGGTTTCCGGTCGGCTCATCTGCCAGGATCACCGGCGGCTGTGCGGCAATGGCTCTCGCGATGGCAACTCTCTGCTGCTGACCACCGGACATTTCGCTTGGCTTATGATCCATACGTTTCTCCAGACCGACCAGTTTGAGCGAATCTACGGCAAGCTGGTGCCTTGTTTTCTTGTCTACGCCTCTGTAGATCAGGGGAAGTTCTACGTTTTCGATCGCGTTCAGATTTGCGATCAGGTTAAAGCCCTGGAAGATAAAACCGATCTCACGGTTTCGCACTTCTGAGAGTTCATTGTCCGTCATTTCGGACACATCTGTTCCGTTAAGATAATATCTGCCGGAAGTCGGAACATCAAGGCATCCAAGCATGTTCATAAACGTGGATTTGCCGGAACCGGACTGTCCGATGATCGCTACCAGTTCCCCTTTTTTGATCTCCAGGCTCACATGATCCAGAGCACGCACTTCGTTTTCTCCAGGATTGTAAATCTTGCATAAGTCTTCTACTTTGATCAGTGTATCGTTGTCCATAAATCCTCCTCTGATGCCCCTTCATGGAGCCTGCTTATTGCTGTTTCAGATATCTTCATGCATCAAGCAAAAATGCTTTGTAGGCTTTCTTTGCTTCGTAAATATCGGCTTTGCTTGTGACTTCCCACGGAGCATGCATGCTTAAGACTGCCACACCGCTGTCGATCACGTTCATTCCATAAAGGGCTGCGATATATGCGATGGTTCCGCCGCCGCCTACATCGACCTTACCAAGTTCTGCGGTCTGGAATGCAACCTGATGGTTGTCAAAGATCCTGCGGACCTCTGCAACATATTCTGCATTCGCATCGTTGGAGCCGGATTTTCCTCTTGCTCCTGTGAATTTATTGAGCACGATGCCTCTTCCGAGATATGCAGCATTCTTTTTCTCGAAGCATTCTCCGTAAGCCGGATCATAGCCCGCGCTTACATCAGAGGAAAGCATGCTGGAGTTACGGAGAGTTCTTCTAAGTGCCAGATCGGAATAGCATCCCATTCCATCCAGAAGTTCTGCAACGGTATTTTCAAAAAATCTGGACTGCATTCCAGTTGCGCCGACGCTTCCGATCTCTTCTTTGTCTGTCAGGAGACAGCAGCTTGTGCGTTTCGGTGCGTCCATTTCCATCATTGCGACAAAGGAAGTATAGGCGCATACGCGGTCATCCTGTCCATATGCGGCTACCATGCTTCTGTCCAGACCGCAGTCACGTGCCTTGCCTGCCGGAACAATCTCAAGCTCTGCTGAGAGGAAATCCTCCTCTTCTACATCGTATTTCTCTTTGAGGATACGAAGAACGTTGGATTTGACTGCTTCTTTTTTCTTCTCATCGGTGCTTTCGCTGAGTGGTCTGCTTCCGATCAGGATGTCGAGATTTTCACCTTCGATGACCTCGGCTGCTTTTTTCTGAAGCTGTTTGCCTGCAAGGTGGATCAGAAGGTCTGTGATGTATACGACCGGATCATTTTCATCTTCACCGATGGTAACGTTGACTACGCTGCCGTCTTTTTTGGCGATCACGCCGTGGATCGCGAGTGGAAGAGCTACCCACTGATATTTCTTGACACCGCCATAGTAGTGGGTATCGAGGTATGCAAGGTCTGTGTCTTCATACAGAGGATTCTGTTTTACGTCGAGACGTGGGGAGTCGATGTGTGCGCCGAGGATGTTCATACCTTTTTCCAGCGGTTCCTGGCCTACGTGGAACAGTGCCATGATCTTTTTCATTCCGACTGCATATACTTTATCTCCCGGCTGGATCTTCTCGCCTGCTGCCTGTTTTGCTTCAAGGCTGACATATCCGTTGGCTTCTGCTTCTCTGACAAGTTCCGTCACACATTCACGCTCTGTCTTGCCTGCATCAAGGAATGCACGGTAATCCTTTGCAAGTTTCTCCATCTCTTTCTCATCCGATTCTCCATAAGAAAGCCATGCGTTTTTTCTTTCCATAATATATAAAACCACCTTTCGATTGAATTTTTTACTTCGACATTAACGAATTGCTCCGCTGCAAGCAGCTCCCGCAATTCTTCAAACATTCGGAATCCGCTGATTTACTCTGTAAATCGCTACTTCCTTATGTTTGGCGGCTTCCAAGTTCAAGTGCCTCTCCCTGCAAGCAAGAACGGCACTTGAAACTTTGAACCCTGATATCTCACATATTATAAAACAAACTTCTATTTATTTCTACAATCCTCACAATTCTTAATCAAAAAATAAGAATTCCATTGCTTATTTCACAGTTTTCTCAAATTTTTCTTGAAAAATTCACCTCCGCCGTTACAATAATATTATTCATATTCAAACTACAATTCGTATTTATTTTATGATTATGGAGGTCATCTACATGCAGCAATCCACCGAGCTACAGAATCTTTTGCATTCTGTCCACCGAAAAAGTTATCCTGCCTATAAATCTCTGAGGGGCAGTTATCAGTTTGATCATTATATTCTCTCGATCGACCATGTGCAGGGGGATCCTTTTGCTTCGCCTTCTCATATCAGTGTCCGGATTTCCCACAAAACCGCGGGATTTCCACGGGAATATTATAGCGATCATGTTACCCGCATCACGCTGTCTGATTATCTTACCAGACAGTTTGAAAAACAGGCCAGCCACTACACCTTCCGTGCCAAAGGCTCCGGCAAGAGCGGTCTGATCTCGGTGAGTCACTGTGGGCAGGAAATCCTGGAGCGGACCGCCTGCGAGATCACAGAAAAAGGGATCACTGCCCGTTTCTTCATCGGTTTTCCGGCCAACGGAAGAACGATCAATGCCACTGAGCTGGAAAAAATCCTCTTCGATTTTCTCCCAGTCTGCGTGCAGAAAGCTTTCCTTTACAGAAACATCAACCACAAAGAACTGGAACAGACCATTTTCCTCGCCGAAGACCAGACCTATATCCGAAGCCAGCTTACTAAACGAAATCTCGTTGCTTTTGTCGCAGATGGCTCCATCCTTCCGCGGGAAAGCGGCATCTCCTCCCGCCCAATGAAAGGCTCCATTCCTTTTACCTCACCGGAATCTCTGCGCGTCACCATGGATCTTCCGCACAAAGGCAAGATCTCCGGCATGGGAATCCCTGAGGGGATCACCCTGATCGTAGGAGGTGGATATCACGGCAAATCCACGCTTCTGAATGCCCTGGAACTTGGCGTCTACAACCATATTTCCGGTGACGGCCGCGAATACGTCATCACCGACGAAACCGCCCTGAAACTCCGCTCCGAGGACGGACGCTTCATCAAAGATGTAGATATCTCCCTCTTCATCAATGATCTTCCGAACAAGAAAGACACCCGTTGTTTTTCCACGGAAGACGCCAGTGGAAGCACCTCCCAGGCTGCCAGTATCATAGAAGGAATGGAAGCCGGAAGCAAAGTCTTCCTGCTGGATGAAGATACTTCTGCCACAAACTTTATGGTACGCGACGCTTTCATGCAGGAAGTCATTGCCAGAGAAAAAGAACCAATCACTCCATTCCTCAAACGTGCTGAAGATCTCTATAAGAAAGCCGGGATCTCAACGATCCTCGTAGCCGGAAGTTCCGGGGCATTTTTCCACATTGCAGACACGATTATCCAGATGGATTCCTATCATCCTGTGGATATCTCCGAAAAAGTCCGTGGATTATGTGGGAAATATCCTCTGAATCCCGTCAAAGCCCCGGAATTCAAATTCCCGGAGAGCCATCGCATCATGCAAAAACAGACACCTGCGGTCCGTTCCCACGGAAGAAACGCCGGCCGACCGGAACAGTTCAAAATAAAAGTTCATGGAAAAGATGGTTTCCTGATTGGAAAACAGGATGTCAATCTCCGCTACATCGAGCAACTGATCGACACAGAACAGACAGCAGCCCTGGGACTGCTTCTCAAATATACGATAGAAAAACTCGCCGACGGCACCCGCACGATCGACGATATTGTAAAATACCTTGCAGATCAGTTAAAACACAAAGGACTTTCCTTCCTGTCAGAAGGCTCCTATATCCCATGTGGATACGCCATGCCAAGGATCCAGGAAATCTACTCCTGCTTTAACCGCTACCGAAGATAAATGATCAAGGGAGGCACCTACAGCACCTCCCTTGATATCCAGCACAACCTTAAAACTGCCGCCAGCCCGACGAATCTTGTCAGGCGGCGGCAGTTTAAAGTTCTGTTTTATTTTTAGGGAAAGGAAAGAGTTCCGGCAACTCTCCCGGCATTGAAGTGTTACCGGAGGTCTTAAAAGGCTTTTCCTTTAAGACAATTACATCTTACAATATAAATGTGAGGAGTTTTTGTCCTTTTTCTAATAAATTTATAAAATTTCTAACATAATTATAAATTTCAGGTTTTTCTTTTGTCTAATTTTCTGGAAAGCATCATGCCAAGTCCCTGAAGAATCTGTACAAGAACGACAAGGATCACGATCGTAACCAGCATGATATCTGTCTGATAACGATAATATCCATAACGGATCGCGATATCACCGAGACCGCCACCGCCGACAGTTCCTGCCATAGCAGAATATCCGAGGATCGTTCCGACTGCAATGGTAACTCCTACGAGGAGGGAAGTTCTTGCCTCTGCGAGAAGGACTTTCCAGATGATCGTTCCTGTTCCTGCGCCCATGCTGACTGCTGCCTCGATCACACCCGGCTCAACTTCTTTGAGGGAAGATTCTACCATACGTGCAATGAACGGTGCTGCAGCAATCACCAGCGGAACGATCGTCGCACTGGAACCATAACTCTGACCTACGATCAGTTTAGTGAGCGGGATCACCAGGATCAGAAGGATCAGGAACGGAATACTTCTGAGGATGTTTACGATCACATCCAGAACTTTATATAATGGTGCATTTGGACGGATACCTTCTTTGTCTGTAACTGCAAGCAGGATTCCAAGAGGAAGCCCCAGAACATATCCGAAAAATGTGGAGACAAGTGTCATATATAACGTATCTCTTGTGCCTTCCAGCAGCATCGTAATCGTTGCATTATCCCACATCTGAGCTCACCTCCTCTACGCCCATATTGATATCTCTGAGGTACTGGATCATCTTATTCGCCACTTCCTCGATCTCGGGAAGCTGCAGGATCATCTCTCCCTGTGCCTGTCCATTAATGTTCTTGGTATCAGCATACAGAATGTTGACCGGTGTCCGGTAAGTAAGGACCAGGTTTGCAATCACCGGCTCGAAGGAAGATTTCTCCTGGAACGTTACACGTACCAGACGTTTGCCCTTCATTTCCTGGATCTGGGTCCTTCCGCTGAATACCAGCTTTTTGGCTTCATCTGTCTTTGGATTGCGGAAAAGTTCTTCTACTGTTCCGGTTTCTACAAGAGCTCCGCGTTCCAGAACTGCTACCTTGTCACAGATCTCCTGTACAACACTCATTTCATGTGTGATGACAACTACAGTGATCCCATAATCCCTGTTGATCTCTTTGATCAGTTCCAGGATCGCCTTGGTCGTCTGCGGGTCCAGCGCACTGGTCGCCTCATCACAGAGAAGGATCTGCGGATCACTTGCCAGCACTCTCGCGATCGCAACTCTCTGCTTCTGTCCGCCGGAAAGCTGTGACGGATAAGAAAGTGCTTTCTCCTCAAGTCCTACGATCCTGAGATATTCCAGAGCTTTCTTACGTGCCTCTGCCTTCTTGATCCCGGCGATCTCCATTGGAAAACAGACGTTATCCAGTGCGGTTCTCTGCATGAGCAGATTGAAATGCTGGAAGATCATTCCTATCTTCTGACGCTCTTTACGGAGCTCTTTTTCTGAGAGCTCCGTAAGATTTTTGCCATTGACTCTGACTGTTCCTGACGTTGGTCTTTCCAAGAGGTTCAGACATCGTACCAGAGTACTCTTGCCTGCACCGGAGAGACCGATGATGCCGAATATCTCTCCTTTTTCGATGGAAAAACTGATGTTTTTGGCTGCCTCTACCGTTCCGCCTTTGGTGTTGAAACGCTTGCAGAGGTTCTCTACCTGTATCATCGGTTCCATTTAGATCATTTCCCCCTGTCCCTTAATGAACATCCTGAACTTAAATTATTCTGCTTCTTCTTCAGCTGTTGCTTCTGTTGTTTCAGCGTCTGCATCTGCAGTCTCATCTTTAGCTTCGTCTGCTGCTTCTTCTGTGTCATCTGCAGAATCTTCGAATGGAACAACTGCTCCGTCGTATTTCTCGTTGATGAAATCTTTGATCTCGTCAGATTTCAGAGTATCTACCAGAGCTTTGATCGCTTCGCTGTCTTCGTTTCCTTCTTTGACTGCGATTACGTTTACATAAGTTTTTGCTGCTTCAGAATCAGAAGTTTCATGTGCGATGGAATCGTTGGATACGGAATATCCGGCCTGCAGTGCGTAGTTACCATTTAATACAACGAATGCAACTTCATCTTTGACACGGGAAACCTGTGCTGCTTCCAGCTCTTCGATCTTGATGTTCTTCGGGTTTTCTTCGATATCTTTAACAGTTGCCTCAAGTCCTGCTCCGTCTTTCAGAGTGATCACTCCGTTGTCCTGAAGAAGAAGAAGTGCTCTTGCTTCGTTTGTTGTATCGTTCGGAACTGCGATGGTGTCGCCGTCTTCCAGATCATCAAGAGTTTCCTTTGTTCCCGGGTAGATTCCGAATGGCTCGTAGTGGATTCCGCCGGCATTTACAAGGTGTGTTCCCTGCTCTTCGTTGAAGTTATCAAGATATGGGATATGCTGGAAGTAGTTTGCGTCGAAATCTCCGCTCTCTACTACAAGGTTTGGCTGTACATAGTCATCAAATACAGTAACTTCCAGATCCCATCCTTCTGCCTCAAGGAGCGGTTTTGCTTCTTCAAGGATCTCTGCGTGTGGTGTTGCGGAAGCTGCTACTTTGATGGTTCCTTTCTCTGCGTCAGCGCTTACGATCACGCCGTTTGCTGTGAGTGCTCCGATTACCAGTGCTGCTGTAAGTGATAATGTGATGATTTTTTTTGCTTTCATAGTTCTTTCCCTCTCTTATTCCTTTTATTTTTGATTTTTTCTTTATTCAATTGTAAGTGGCTGCGACCTCCTGCATGTGTCTATCCGTTCCCGGGACTCTTATTCATAAAAAAATAACAGGAAGTCCTCTGGATCCTCCCTGTTCATGCAATCTGTCCGGCATTAAAAAATGCTTTATTTACATCTCGGTATCTGTCATCTCTTATACGTGGTCGGCAGATATCTCAGGAAGTATCCGATACATAGAAGTACAGCAAAACATAGACATGCACATATCCATACACATCTCCTGATCCATCATACACATGACTTCTCTCTGAACTGCATTTCCTGTAAACATGATTCTTCCTCCTTTTTACTTACTTGTGATAAATTTCATTCGGAAAATGTATTACCTATTTCTCCGATAGGTTGAATATAACATGTCTCATTCACAATGTCAACACATTTTTTATTTTTTTCCCGGAGCGCGTCTCCTCATTGCTTGACACTGATTTCTTATAATGATACCATAAATTAAATCACTCTACAATCCAATCTACAATCAACAGGAGAAAAATTTATGAATAAAAAAGCGATCATTGCCATGAGCGGCGGTGTTGACTCCAGTGTTGCAGCCTATCTGATGGTTCAGCAGGGCTACGACTGCGCCGGTGCCACTCTGAAGCTTTATGATAATCCACAGTGCAGCTATCCTGGACACCGGGCATGCTGTACTCCTTCCGATACAGAGGATGCCAGAAGTGTTGCCGCACGTCTCGGCATGCTTTATTACGTATTTCCAATGCAGGAGAAATTCCACGAAAGCGTCATCGATAAGTTCGCAGATACTTATCTCCACGGAGGCACACCGAACCCGTGTATCGACTGCAACCGTTTCCTGAAATTCTCCGCCCTTCTCGATAAGGCAAGAGAACTTGGCTGTGAATATATCGCAAGCGGTCACTATGCACGCAGAGAGCAGGATCCGGAGACAGGACGTTTTATCCTCAGGAAAGGACTCGACCCGACCAAGGATCAGAGCTATGTGCTCTACGCCATGACTCAGGATCAGCTTGCCCACACACTCTTCCCGCTCGGCACCTACACCAAGAAAGAAATCCGACAGATCGCGCAGGAGCAGGGCTTCATCAATGCTGACAAACCGGACAGCCAGGATATCTGCTTCGTTCCGGACGGTGACTATGCGTCCTTCATCGAGCAGTACACCGGACAGGCTTCCGAACCTGGCGACTTCGTTGACAAAGAAGGTAAAGTCCTCGGCAAACACAAAGGTCAGATCCACTACACCATCGGTCAGCGCCGTGGTCTTGGTATTTCCGCACCGGAATCTCTCTATGTCTGCGGCAAATCCCTGGATACCAATAAGGTCATCCTCGGAGGTAAGGATGACCTTATGAGTAATTACTGCTATATCAACGATATCAACCTGATCCCATGGGATCATCTGGACAAACCGATCCAGTGCAAAGTCAAGACACGCTACCGTCAGCCGGAACAGCCAGCAACTGTTGAGCAGCTTAGAGACGATCTCATCAAGATCACCTTCCAGGAGCCGCAGAGAGCTGTCACACCTGGACAGGCTGCCGTTCTCTACGACGGAGATATGGTACTTGGCGGAGGAACGATCCTCAGCGAAGAAGCCGCAGCAAAAGCAGTCGCTTCCACCAATTAATTTCAGCCCATCTGTACGATTACATGATATTCTTTTTTACCGGGGATCAGAGGAATCTGGTTTCCGGTAATTTTTTGTCCATCCAGCTCGATCCATCTGACACCTTTCTGGACACCCGTCGGTTTATGGATCTCAATATGATATTCCGCTCCCCGGAAATGGCGTTCTACCGTAAAATCACCAAAACTTCCAGGCAGACACGGATCTACCGTAAGTCCGTCATACTCTGGCTGGATTCCGAGAAGTGCCTGCGACAGATTCACAAACGTCCACGCTGCGGTCCCTGTCAGCCAGCTGTTTTTTGCCTCGCCAAACCGCGGTGCATCTGCTCCTGCCACCATCTGTGAATATACATATGGTTCCGTTCTGTGGATGTCGCTGATCTCCTCGATGCAGGACGGACAGATCTTGCGGTAAATTTCAAATGCGCGGTCTCCTCTTCCGATCGTTGTCTCTGCGATCGAGATCCACGGATTATTATGGCAGAAGATTCCTGCATTTTCCTTGTATCCCGGCGGGTAAGATGTGATCTCACCAAGTTCCAGATGATATCTGGTGTACGCCGGCTGCAAAAGCATGATACCATATTTCGTCTCGAGATGTTTCTGTACAGAATCGAGAGCTTTTTCTGCCAGACCGTCTTCTTTGCCGATCTCTGCCATCACACAGAATCCCTGCGGCTCAATAAAAATCCTGCCCTCTTCGCATTCCGAGGAACCGACTTTGCCTCCCTCTGCATCATAAGCACGGAGGAACCACTCGCCGTCCCAGCCGGCATCCAGAACTGCCTGATGCATTTCTGATACCGCTTTTTCTGCCTCTGCTGCCAGTTTTTCCCTGTCTGTACGTCGGCATATTTCTGCAAATTCCCTGCCGTATTTTACAAACATCGCCGCGATAAATACTGACTCTGCTACCGGTCCCTCAGAAGGTCCTGTCGTCTGGAAAGGTTCGCCCGGCTCACTGGAGAAACAGTTCAGGTTCAGACAGTCATTCCAGTCCGCCCTTCCGATCAGTGGAAGTCTGTGCGGTCCGAGATGTGTCACAGTAAACTGGAAAGACCGGTTCAGATGCTCAAACAGAGGCTCTTCGGTTCCCTTTTTGCAGTCAAACGGCACTGGCTCATCCAGGATCTCATAATCACCCGTCTCTTTGATGTATGCCGCCACTGCCGCGATCAGCCACAGCGGGTCATCGTTAAATCCACTTCCAATATCCGCATTTCCCTGCCTGGTCAGCGGCTGGTACTGATGATATGCACTTCCATCCTCAAACTGTGTGGATGCAATATCGAAGAATGAAAACGGCTGTATCCAAGTCTGTGACGGCATTCATACGTATCCAGCTCTGTTCCTGACGGCATACCGCCCGAATTACAGATCACACCGTCATCGTTAATGTAATAATATTTTCCATCGGAGTCCACCGGTACGTTATTGTAGCGGTATCTTGTGATCCTCATAAGTTTCGCATCTTTATAGAAGCTGTATCCGCCGCAGGTGTTTGAGATCAGTGAAAAAAAGTCGTTGCTTCCCAGGTAATTGATCCACGGCAATGGTGTGTGAGGTGTATTGATAACATATTCGCGTGCTCTGTCGTCAAAATATCCGTATTTCATAAAAACCTCCTTACAGATATATATAAATAAAAGGGTATGCGTCAACGAATTATAGACTGAAAACAGATTTGCGAAAACGAACAAGTTAAGAATTTTTAGAATAAAAATCCGTATTAATTTGGATATAATCCAGTATAATTCACTTTTTTCAAAAAATCAACCGCATTTTTGTCAAATATAATCCTGCACAAATCTACCACTTTTTTAGTACAGATATTTACGAAACTTTTCGTAAATAAAACATTGCGGCGTATCCGTCGCAAGCGTCAGCAAAGCTCTTAATGGCTATTCAGATATCGGCGAAGAAACCCGACAGCTTATTCTTAAGACAGCTTCCGAGATGGGCTATCTTCCAAATTCTTCTGCAAGAGCACTCAAAACCAAGCGAACGCATAATCTTGGTGTCCTCTTTGTAGATGAAGCCATGAGCGGACTGACCCATGATTATTTTAATCATGTACTCGAAAGCTTCAAACGTACCGCTGAATCCAGAGGGTACGACATCACATTTACAAGCGGGAATCTCTCCGGACAGCGGCTTGGTTATTACGAACACTGCCGCTACCGCGGGGTCGACGGAGTTGTGATTGCCTGCATCAACTTTTTTACCGAAGAAGTCCGCAGGCTGGTGCAGTCCGAAATTCCGATCGTCACGATCGACCATGTATTTGACGGAAGGATCGCGATCGTCTCCAACAACATTCAGGGAATGGAGGATCTCGTTTCCTACATTCTGAAAAAGGGACATCGCAAGATCGCCTATATCCACGGCGAAGATTCCTCCGTTACAAGAAGCCGGCTCGGAAGTTTTTATCACACGCTCCAGAAAAAACGGATCGACGTACCTGACGAATATATGCCGGTGATCCCCTACTGCGACGCGGAAGCTGCAGCAATGGCGACTGCAGAACTTCTGGATCTGAAAGACCCGCCCACCTGCATCCTTTATCCGGATGATTTTGCTGCCCTGGGCGGGATCAACGAGCTCCACGAACGAGGGCTCCGGATACCGGATGACATCTCCATCGCAGGATATGACGGACTGACTTTTGCCCGCATCCTCGAACCCAGGCTTACAACACTCTGTCAGGACACAGAGGCGATCGGTCGGCTTGCAGCACAGAAACTGATCGACCTGATCGAACATCCAAAGACAACGATCATCGACAAATTCACCGTCGACGGTCAGCTTTTCCCCGGTGCTTCTGTCCGGGACCTCAGGAAACAGGAATCAAAAGAACGTATATAAAATCCCAAAATCAATCACAGGGAGGTAATAACATGAAGGGAAAGATGATGGTTATCACATTAACAGCAGCGATGCTCGCCGGCATGACCGCAGCACCTGTATGGGCCGAAGAAGCAGCTTCTGATGAGGGCAAAGTTCTGAACATCTATTGCTGGAATGAAGAATTCAAATCCCGTCTGACCGACCACTATCCGGGATACGAAGAAGTTGACGGAACCCACGGCAAAATCGGTGATGTAGATGTTGTATGGAACATCACACCATCTGACGACAATGCATACCAGAACAACCTGGATGAAACACTTCTGAAACAGGCAAACGCAGCCGCTGATGACAAGATCGATCTCTTCCTTGTAGAAGCCGACTACGCATTGAAATATGTAAATACCGAATACACCATGTCCGTAGCAGATCTCGGTATCACCGATGAAGAAGTTGCTGACCAGTACCAGTATACCAAAGATGTTATGACAGATTCCGACGGAAATCTCAAGGGACTTTCCTGGCAGGGCTGCCCTGGTACCATGATCTACAGAAGAGACATTGCCAAAGAAGTTTTTGGCTCTGACGATCCTGCCGAAGTTCAGAAAAAAGTTGCTGACTGGGATACTTTCAAAGCAACCGCTGCCGAACTCAAAGAAAAAGGCTATCAGATGACCTCCACCGTAAACGATTCCTACCGTGTATTCTCCAACAACGTAACCTCTCCGTGGGTTGTTGACGGCAAGATCACTGTTGATGACAATATCAAGAACTGGGTTGACATGTCCAAGGAAATGGTTGACGCAGGTGAAACCGCTACTTATGAACTGTGGAGTGATGACTGGAGCAAAGGCTTCTTCAAAGACAGCAATGTATTTGCATACTTCGGACCGGCATGGTTCATCGACTTCTCCATGGGTTACAAAGAGGGTGTAGCACTTGATGGTTCTGTAGTTAAAGATGGTGGCTGGGCACTTACAACTGGTCCTCAGAGCTTCTACTGGGGCGGTACTTGGATCTGTGGTGCTAATGGCACAGACAACAAGAGCCTTGTAAAAGACATCATCGAGAAGATGACAACAGACGAGAGCGTATTGAAAGACATTGTTAGCAAAGACAATGACTACGCTAACAACAGCAAGTTGATGGATTCCTTAAAGGATGACAAGAGCTTCGGTGATAAGGCACTCGGTGGACAGAATCCAGTTCCGATCTTCTCCGCAGGTGTTGGCAACATCGACATGAGCAATATATCTTCATATGATCAGACATGTGCTGAGGAGTTCCAGGCAGCAATGAAGGATTACTTCGATGGCAATACAAAGGATTATGATACTGCATTGCAGACATTCATCGATAAAGTTAAGACAAAACATCCTGAGATCGAGGGATAATTGTTACAAACATTGTTAAGTAAACTGGTTTAGGAATGTGCCTGCTTACATTTGTAGGCAGGCACTTTTTTTGAAAATAAGGGGAGGGT
>OLOX01001590.1_pt1 | contig 20985 bp, 13 predicted proteins | sample 1672091 | NCBI WGS metagenome assembly OLOX01 (sample SAMEA3136644, study PRJEB25190) | human gut metagenome | reverse complement strand
GACGAAACCATTACACCGAAGGGCTTTCGTAACATGATAGTTTGACGATATGGATTGACGTACAGCAAAAAGTGAGATATGATTATATCAAGGTTCAAAGGTCGGCGATACGACTGGAGACAGTAACTAGGAAAGGGTAAAACAGACCATGGAAAAGATTATATTAACAGGTGACAGACCGACAGGAAGACTTCACGTAGGACATTATGTAGGTTCTTTAAGAAGAAGAGTAGAACTGCAAAACTCTGGTGAATATTCCAAGATATTTATTATGATTGCAGATGCACAGGCATTAACAGATAATATTGAAAACCCGGAGAAGGTTCGTCAGAACATTATCGAGGTAGCGCTTGATTACCTCTCATGCGGATTAGACCCGGCAAAGAGTAATATCTTAATCCAGTCCCAGATTCCGGAACTGTGTGAGCTGACTTTCTACTATATGGATCTCGTTACCGTAGCAAGACTTCAGAGAAATCCTACTGTAAAGTCTGAGATTCAGATGAGAAACTTCGAGGCAAGCATTCCAGTTGGATTCTTCACCTACCCGATTAGTCAGGCTGCAGATATCACTGCATTTAAGGCGACGACAGTTCCAGTTGGAGAGGATCAGCTTCCGATGATCGAGCAGACAAGAGAAATCGTCCGCAAGTTTAATTCTGTATATGACGAAGTATTAGTTGAGCCAAGCGCTTTAATTTCTACTAATCAGGCATGTCTTCGTCTGCCAGGTATCGACGGCAAGGCAAAGATGAGTAAGTCTCTTGGAAACTGTATCTATCTGTCTGACAGTGAAGCAGATGTAAAGAAGAAGATAATGAGCATGTATACCGATCCAGAGCACCTTCTTGTCAGTGATCCGGGACATCTTGAGGGCAATACAGTATTTACTTATCTGGATGCATTCTGCAAGCCGGAGCACTTTGAGAGATATCTGCCAGATTATGCCAATCTGGATGAATTAAAGGCTCATTACACAAGAGGCGGTCTTGGCGATGTAAAGGTAAAGAAGTTCTTAAATAACATCATTCAGGAAGAGTTAGAGCCGATTCGTAAGAGACGTAAGGAATACGAGAAGGATATTCCAGAAGTTTATAACATTCTTCGCAAGGGTACCGAGGCTGCAAGAGAGGTTGCGGCACAGACATTGTCTGAGGTAAAGAGTGCAATGAAGATCAACTATTTTGATGATGTTGAGCTTATTAAGGCACAGAGCGAGAAGTATAAGGGAATCTAAGGAAAATAGAAACAAAATAATGGCGTTCAAAGTCCGGTGCGAGTTAACCGAACTTTGAACGCCTATTTTTTATCAATCTTTATCGCTAAAGCTAGTGACAATATCAATTGGCTCAAATGTTATGGAAATTGGAGTAAGACCGCCCTGACCAAAGTAAAGGCGTACATAGTGGTGGAAGCCAAATACACCGCCCTCTCTGGAGAGTGTCACTTCCTTTCCTTCACTTCCGTTGAAACTGTAGGTGCCAAACAGCTGATTGTCTACAAAGACAGATACCGGCATCTGAGCGAGTGGTGTGGACTCTGAGGAAGCTGTGATGCTGATACGGAAAGTACCAAAGCCCTCGGTGGTGATTCCAAACATATGGCTGTCGCCTTTTTCGCTGGAAATTCCAGTAAGAGGAAGTGTGGTAACTCCCTTGATATCATGATATACGATATCAAAATCAGAAGTAAGCTGTGCATTTTCCGGTACATTTACAAGCTCAATCTCTGCTTCTTTGCCAGTAAGACGAAGAAGAGCAGGGGAGTTCATCAAAAAGCGGCAGATATTTTCAGCACAGCGAGTCAGATGACGGCGCTCTAAACGACCGCTTGCAAGTGCAGCTTCAAGATCACCCATTACCTGCGTTGTATCGGATGTTACCATGTAGAGATCATTCTGCGCGAGAACCATAGCAGCAAATTTTTCACGAGATGGCTTGTCTTTTGGTGCATTGTTGATCTCAGCCCACCAGTCTGTCATAACGATGCCTTCAAAGCCCCACTCACCACGCAAAATATCTGTGTTAAGCTGATGGTTTCCAGCAGTCCAAAGACCATTTACGCTTCCGTAGGTAGTCATAATAGAGCTTGCATAGCCGCTTTTTACAGCAATCTCAAAGCCCTTTAAGTAGATTTCACGAACTGCGCGCTCAGAAATGACACTGTCCACAAAACGACGGTGATACTCCTGATTATTTCCGCAGAAATGCTTGATTGTTCCTGTTACACCAGCGCGTCCCATTCCCTCTAACTGAGAGGCGGCGATCACACCACTTAAAAGTGGATCCTCAGAGAAATATTCGAAGTTACGGCCGTTTAGCGGACAGCGGTGAATATTCATGCCAGGTCCAAGAAGGCTTTCGATATGGTTATTTCTCATCTCGATTCCTTCCATTTCAAAAAGATCAGCGTTCAGGCTTGTGTTGAACGTGCAGGCAAGCAAGGTTCCGCCAGGAAGACTAAATGCGTTAGTACCGCAGTCCATGCGAAGGCCGGACGGACCATCTGTGCAGCAGCCAGCCGGAATGCCAAAGTATGTAAGAGTTGGTGTCAGACCACCGAAAGCAGCAGCAGTTCCAGGTGTTACTTTTGGACTTGACATGCCTTCGCCCTTTACTATATGGCACAAATCGAGATCAGACAGCTGTGCAAGAAATTCGTCCATAGAAACAATGCCGCGTTTTACGTCATCAAGCTTATAGCCCTTATCACCAGTATAGTCAGCACATTGCGGACATGTATCCTCACTGTAATGCTGTAAGTAAACAGGAGCAGCCTGAATAATAGGTACAAGCGTACCATCCTCATTTGTCTTAGGAGTCATGCGCTCAAGATGGCGGCGAGGAGCAAGCTGCTGGGAGAGTTCTTCTAAAACAACTGTTTCTGTAAGCGCGAAGCTTCCGATTTCCTTTGCATTTCGTACATTGGTACCAGCTAAAATTGTATAGGTGCCTTCCTCAAGCACGTAGCAAAAAGCATGTCCTGTAATGCCGCTGTCATCGTAGGAGGAAAGTGCATAAAAGTCAATTGCAAGAATACCGCTTTCACCTTCCCCAGGTTCAAGAAGTTCAGTCTTTGCAAAACGAATCAGCTCGCGAGACGGCTTTCCAAGAAAACCTTGTGGCTTTTGTACATAAAACTGTATTGTTTCCTTACCTGCCACATCGCCTGTGTTTGTAATATCGTAAGTAACATTTAAGGTATCGGTTTTGGAAACTTCGCCCTTTGCAAGTCCGGCTGGCAGAGAACACATGTCAAGTGCAGCCTGTACATCAAAGGTAGTATAAGACAGACCATAGCCAAATGGATAGCGAACCTTTTCCTTCGCAAATGTTTCAAAATAGCGGTAGCCTACATAGATATCTTCTTCATAGCGAATGGTATCCTCACAGCCAAAATTCCGGGTAGATGGATAATCATCAATATGATAAGCAATCGTATCACTGAGGCGTCCGCTGGCAGGAACCTTTCCGGTGATGACATCGACAGCACCAGAACCGCCTTCCATGCCGCCCTGCCATATATAAAGAACAGATGATGGCTCATAGCGGTCAACAAAGCTCATATCAATGATATTTCCAACATTTAAGATAACAACTGTACGTGAAAAATGGCGGCATACGATTTCAAGCATTGCCTCTTCACCGTCTGTCAGATACCAGCTTCCTTTCTCAGCAGCATTGTCACGGTCCTCACCAGCAGTGCGGCCGATTACGATAAGTGCAGTCTGGCAGCGGGAAGCAGCGCCAGATACAAGTTCATCGCTAAGCGGCATTTCGACCTGACACCAAGGCTCCTGTGCCCAGCCATTTCCCAAATCAAAAGGATGATCTTTTAACCAGTTTTTGTAAGCTGTTTTTACTTCCTCGTCAATTATAAGAGAAGATTCTGTAAGGGCATAGTCAAGATCATGTACATAGCTTGTATTAACAAGACCGCCAGATCCGGTTCCGCTTTTATAATACTCAAATTGAGTACGGCCAAATACAGCACATGTCTCGCCCTCGGCAAGAGGAAGTGTATTGTTTTTGTTTTCAAGAAGCACGCAACCCTCAGCAGCAGCCTGTCTTGCAAGCGCAGCATATTGCTTCCAGTCAAGTGTAAATTTACTCATAGAAATGGTTTCCTTTCATTATAATATGCGAAATACATTGACAATTTCATGCTTCCATCTTACAATAAAAAGGATATTATTTCAATAAAAAACATGGTGAAATAGCTATCAAAAAAATGAACATAGTAATTTATTTAAAAACAGGAGGAAACCATAATGGAAGACGACGGCAGCGCGGATACGGATACGAATAAGCAGATTTTTGTGAGAGTTTCGAAAGGAGGTCTCGCATGATAGGGGCAATTATTCTGCAGGTCATTCTGATCGCACTGAACGCAGTGTTTACGTGTGCAGAAACGGCAATCGTTTCATTAAACGACAATCAATTAGAAGAGATGGCAAAAAAGGATGAAGCAAAAGCAGCGCTTTTATCTGGATTTAAGGCAAAGCAGGAGCGTTTTTTAACAGCTATGCAGCTTGTTTCAATGGCAAGTGTATGCTTAGGAAGTGCATATGCGGCGCTTGTTTTTAGAAAACCGCTGGAAGATTTTATTGGAAAAAGCGGACAGGCAATAAATCCAAATGTATTGGATGGACTTTGTGTCACTGCAATTTCACTTGTATTATGCATTGTAACGATGATTTTTGGACGTATGGTGCCAAAGCGTTTGGCAGCAGAAAAAGAAGAAGAGATGGCAGTTCGTTTTTCTTCTATTGTTTATGTGGTACAGATTGTCTTTTTTCCGCTAATTTGGCTTTTAATTGCCGCGTCACATACGCTTCTTCGTTTATGTGGTGTTGATCCACATCGTCAGACTCAAATTACGGAAGAAGAGATTCGCCTGATGGCAGAGTCTGGAAGTCAGAAGGGAACGATTGATACACAGGAAAATGAATTTATACAAAATGTGTTTGAATTTAATGATGTTTCTGTCGATGAAATCTGTACGCATCGAAAAGATGTTGTCTGTGTGTATGCCGATGAGAGCCGTGAGGAATGGGAAAAAGTAATCTACGAAAACCGTCATAGCTTCTATGTTGTGTGCGGAGAGGATACTGATGATATTGTTGGTGTGCTCGATGCAAGAGAGTATTTAAGATCAAGAGACCATTCAAGGGAAGCCGTGATGAAAAACTGCGTGCGAAAGCCTTATTTTATTCCTGAAAATATGAAAGCTGCGTCATTGTTTTCAAATATGAAAAAGACAGGAAACTATTTTGCAGTCGCAATTGATGAGTATGGCGGAATGGCAGGAATAGTTACTATGCGAGATTTGCTTGAGCTGATCGTTGGTGAGTGGAAGGAACATGATGAAGAGCCTGAGCCAAGTGATATAGAAAAAATTGGTGATAGCCTGTGGCGCATTCAGGGTGCAGCTTCACTAGATGAGGTTGCAGAGGAACTTGATGTGGAACTTCCGCTTGATGAATATGATACCTTCGGCGGCTATGTGCTTGGTGAACTTTGTTATGTGCCAGATGATGGCACACAAGTTTCTGTTCTTACACCTGATCTTGAAATTATGGTTACTTCAATAAAAGATCACAGAGTAGAAGAGACTACGGTGCGAAAACGTATTGTACAAGAGGAACAAACTTAATTAGAAAAATGATTTCCCATTGAAATCCATATATTCATTCGATATAATGAGAGTACTGGTGGCCGTGCATCAGTACTTTTATTAATTTACGAAAAAAGAAAGGGGAGAGATACTTATGGAACAAAATAAGAAAAAAGCCGGCAAGGCAGCGATGATTTTCAGGTTTTTAAAACCATGCCTGCCGCTTATGCTGACAGGTCTTTTCTTTTCAGCAATGATTACTGTCTGTCAGGCATTTATCCCACAGGTTATTCGAATTAGTGTAGATGGCGTCCTAGGAAGTGACTTGTCTAAGATTCCAGAATGGGTGAAAGCCTTTTTATCAGAAGAAACGATTCGTGAAAATCCTGGAAAGATGCTTACGATTGCAGCGCTTGCCGTCATTTTGCTTGCAGCTATAAACATCGCTGCAAACTACTACTCAAAGGTATTTGCAGCAAAGGGTTCAGAAAGCTTTGTAAAGGGCATGAGAGATCAGTTGTATGATCATATTCAGAAGTTACCGTATAGCTGGCATGTAAAGAACCAGACAGGTGATATCATTCAGCGCTGTACATCAGACGTAGATGTTGTGCGAAATTTTGTAACTAATCAGTTGATGGAAGTATTTCGTATTATCTTCCTGATTGTATTCTACATGGTGATCATGTTTTCAATGAATGTTAAAATTTCATTGATCGCTGTGTCCTTTTTTCCGATTGTAATTCTGTACTCTGGATACTTCTTCTCAAAGATTGCACAGCATTTTCAGGAAGCAGATGAGGCAGAGGGAATTTTATCAAGCGTTGTTCAGGAAAACTTAACTGGTGTACGAGTGGTGCGCGCATTTGGAAGAGAATCATTTGAGCGCAAACGTTTCGATGAGAAAAATGAGCGTTTTGCGGGATTGTGGATTTATTTAGGTAAGTTTTTGAGTCTGTATTGGTCGATTGGTGATCTGATTACAGGTATTCAGATTCTTACAGTCATCTGCATGGGTGTGTTATTTACAGTAGATGGCAATCTGACTGTCGGTGAATTTATTGCCTTCGTATCCTACAATTCCAGTATGGCATGGCCAGTCAGAAGTCTTGGACGAATCATATCCGAGATGAGCAAGGCGGGCGTGTCAATTGACCGTATTGCCTATATCCTTGATGAGAAGGAAGAAGATGATCGTCCAGGTGTGACAAAGCCTGCAATCAATAAGGATATTGTATTTGACAAGGTGAACTTTAAATATGAAGAGGGAGCAGCTGTCTTAAAGGATGTCAGCTTTACTGTTCCGGCAGGAAAGACATTTGCTATTCTTGGAAATACAGGAAGCGGAAAGAGTACACTTGTACATCTATTAAATCGTCTTTACGATCTGCCTGATGGCTGTGGAAAGATTACTATTGGCGGTGTTGATATTCGTGATATTGATCGTCAGTATTTGAGAAGCCAGATTGGTATGGTGCTTCAAGAGCCATTCTTATATTCAGGAAGCATAAAGGAAAATGTTGGAATAACAAAGGAAAGTTCAGCATTTGATGATATTCGTGAGGCATGTGAGATTGCCTGTGTAGACAGTGCGATTGACAGTTTTACGGACGGTTATGAAACCATCGTTGGAGAGCGCGGTGTAACGCTTTCGGGCGGACAAAAACAGCGTGTTGCGATTGCACGTATGCTTGTAGAACATACACCTGTTATGATTTTTGATGATTCTCTTTCAGCAGTAGATGCGCAGACAGATGCCATGATACGTGAGGCACTCAAAAAGAGAATGGCAGGAACAACAGTTATTTTGATTGCACATAGAATCACGACTCTTATGCAGGCAGATTGCATTATGGTGCTCGAAGATGGCGCTGTGGCAGAGATGGGAAGCCATGAACAGCTTATGGAACATCACGGTATTTACCGCAGAATTTATGATATTCAGATGAATACTCAATTAGATGCTGATTCTGTGTAAGAAAGTTAAAAAAGTGTCTGCACATGTGATGCAGGCACAGAAAGGCAGGATAAAAATAGTATGCAGATTGAAGAAAAAGAATATGACCAGTCGTTTGACTGGCGTATTTGGAAGAAACTGTTTCCATTTATGAAGCCGTTTCGAAAATATATGATTATTGCACTTGTTTTTAATACGCTGTGTGCACTTGTCGATATTGCGCTTCCATTGTTTCAGCAGTATGCAATCAATCATTTTATCAGCGGAAATACGACAGAAGGAATTGGAAGCTTTGCAGGAACTTATTTAGTTACCATTATATTTCAGACTGTCAGTGTTGTGATCTTTTGCCGCTGTGCTATGGTGATTGAGATGAATATGGCAAAAAATATGAAGAAGGCATGCTTTGATCATCTTCAGCAGCTTTCCTTTTCCTATTATAATACAACACCAGTCGGCTATATTTTGGCAAGAGTAATGAATGATACAGGACGAATCAGTGGTCTTGTAGCATGGAATCTTCTTGATATGCTGTGGGCGCTGTTTTATGTAGTGGGAATCTTTGGCATTATGCTTGCACTAAACTGGAAGCTGGCACTTTGGATTATGTTAATTGTGCCAGGTCTGGTGCTTCTTACAAGCTTTTTCCAGAAGCGTATCTTAAAATGGAACAGGCAGGTCAGAAAGAAAAATTCAATGATTACAGGTGCATATAATGAAGGAATTACAGGTGCGCAGACATCAAAAGCGCTTGTCATTGAGGAAAAAAACAGCCGTCATTTCAGGGGACTTACTGATGACATGAAAACAGCAGGTGTGAAGGCGGCACGTATGAATGGTCTTTATGTAGCGCTTGTTGTATTTTGTGGATATATTGGTGTGGCACTTGCATTAAAGCAGGGCGGTGAGCTTGTGTTGGTACAGGCTCTTCAGCTTGGTACGTTATCAGCCTTTACAACATACGCTGTCAACATGTTTGAGCCAATTCGAAACATCGCGTCTAACTTGTCAGAGATTGTGGCAGCACAGGCTAATATCGAGCGTGTCACAGGACTTCTTGAGGAAGAACCGCAGATTAAGGATCGCCCTGATGTAATTGAAAAGTATGGCACAGCATTTGAGCAAAAGCGTGAAAATTGGGAGCCAATTAAGGGTGATATTACATTTGAAGATGTGACATTCCATTACCCAGATGGAAATGAAAATATTTTAGAGCATTTTAACCTTCATGTTCCGGCAGGAACCACAGTTGCCATTGTCGGAGAGACAGGTGCTGGAAAGAGTACACTGGTAAATTTAGCTTGTCGTTTCTTTGAACCGACACAGGGTCGTATTTTAATCGATGGTGTGGATTATAGGGAGCGCAGCCAGTCATGGCTTCACAGTGCGCTTGGTTACGTGCTTCAAAGTCCTCATTTGTTTACAGGAACAATCATGGAAAATATCCGTTATGGAAAGCTGGAAGCTACAGATGAAGAGGTTATTGAGGCAGCAAAGATCGTATCAGCAGATCAGGTAGCAAAACGTCTTGAAAAGGGATGGCAGACAGATGTTGGAGAGGGTGGAGATTCCATGTCCACCGGAGAAAAGCAGCTTATTTCATTTGCAAGAGCTGTGCTGGCAGATCCGGCGATTTTTGTTCTGGATGAAGCAACCTCTTCTATTGATACAGAGACAGAGCAGCTGATTCAGAATGCGATTTCTTATCTTTTAAAGGATCGTACTTCATTTATCATTGCCCATCGCCTCTCGACAATCCGCCAGGCAGATGTAATTCTTGTTGTTAAGGCCGGAAAGATCATCGAGCAGGGAACACACGACGAGCTGATGGCAATGAAGGGCTATTATCATGATCTGTACACACAGCAGTTTAAGGAAGAGATGATGGAAGAGTTGGTAAAGTAATTAAATCCATCCGCCATCCATTGTAATAATTTGTCCCGTGAGGTAGTCTGGTGCATCTGCAACCATGCAGATCATCTGGGCTGCCTCTTCTTTTGTGCCTTCACGTCCGGCAGGTATTTCATCTGCGAGCGCCTCAGCCTCCTCCTTTGACAGCCAGGCATTCATCGGTGTTTCAATCGCACCAAAAGCGATGGCATTCACCTGAATATTACTAGGAGCTAGTTCTTTAGCGAGAGCTTTTGTAAAACTGTTAATGGCACCCTTGCTTGCAGAGTAGACAGCCTCACAAGAGGCACCGACATTGCCCCATACAGAGGAAATATTTATGATGCGTCCGTGGTGACGATGTACCATGGATGGGATGACAAGATGACATAAATTCATGACAGAATCGATATTGACATTCATTATGTGCTGCCACTCATCAGGTGTCATATCTTGGAAAAGACCGATGTGGGAGATTCCGGCATTGTTTATTAAAAGATCAATAGGACCAAAATGTTCATTTGCCTCTGTTAAAAGTGATTTGCATGATTCATAGTCTGATACATCCGCTAAGATAGATAAAACCTCAGCTCCCCTTTCTCTTCCCTCATCTTCGATCTTTTTTAATCCTTCCCTATTTTTCCGAGAAACCAAAATTAAACGATTATTTGGGTTAGCAAAAGCAATGGCAGTTGCTGCACCGATACCAGAGGAAGCCCCTGTAATTAAAATTGTTCGTAACATAAAATCTCCATTCTGCTGTCATAAAAACAGCTTGTAATATCTTGGTAAGAGGCTGAGGTGAACTGCTTTACACTCTCGTAGCCTGCTGGGTTTTCTAACTGTGCCCCAATTAGTATATCATAAAAAGGACACAATAAAAACGCCCCTTGACAAGCATTTTCTATGTGATATAATCAGAATGGAGTTGTAATAATATTGTAACAATTTAACTGATATTATGTTTTTGTACCTGCAGGCAAGATGGCAGGCTACGGGAAGGTACAGGTTTTTGAGATATGAATAAATTATGCAGGAATGCGCTGGCATCCTGTCTGGCTGCGACATTTGCAGTTGGAGGAGGCATTGCAGTACCGGCAGCATCAGGCGCGTCGCTTGAACAGGATACAGCTGTGGCAGGCATGGCGGTTTCTCTCGATAACTACTATGCAAGCAGCCAAACGCCTGAAGCAGATATTATGGATTATATTCGTTATATAGTTGCTTCAGCACAGGAGAAAAAGATCATCCCAGTTTTTACTGTAAATGCGACGACGAAAGAAGATGGTTCCGTTGTATTTGGAACTAGCTTGGTATCAAAGGATGCCAGCGAAAAGGAAGAAGGACTTGTCAGTGTAATGGCAAGCTTAAATGTTAGAAATAAGCCATCTGTATCAAGCAATGTGATCGGATATTTATACAGCAATTGTGTTGTTTCTATTTATGATACTGTTGATAACAGTGAAGGCAGCTGGTATCTGGTCAAAAGTGGAGATGTAGAGGGTTATGTGTCATCTGATTATGTATTAACAGGTGCAGCTGCAAAGGCGAGCGATGAGGATCTTACAAACCGTTATGCAAAGGTAAAAGCCAATACAGCGGTTGTTTACAGTTCAGCATCAAGCGGTGCCGATAGTGTTGGCAGCGTTTACAAGGATGGTGATTATAAGGTTCTTGCAATTCAGAACGGATTTGTAAAGATTGCAGTTAACGAAGAATTTGCCGGATTTGTTAAAGCAGAGGATGTTTCTTTATACACACGTCATGCAGAGGCAGTAGCAATCACTGATCAGATGGTAAAAAATCAGTTGGACAGCTATCTTGTAGATATTCGCGATGCAGAGGCAATTTTTGAAAAGCGTATGGCAGCAGCAGATTATCAGGCAGCTTACAACGCAAGTACATATGCATATCAGCTTTGGGAATATTACATAAATGATGCTTCTAACGCAGGTTATACAGACTTAGTAACAACAGCAAAGAGCGAGCAGAAAAAGACAGCCGACATGGTAGCGCGTGCGACAGCAGCGTTAAATGGTGAGACAGTTGCAGAGACGTCAACAGAGGTACCTACTACTACTACGACAGTGGCAGCTACGTCTGCTGAGGAAACGACAACAAGCTCACAGGCACAGACTTCATCAAGCGAAGCAGAAGAAACGCAACCAGATCAGACAGAGCCGACAGCACCAACTACAGTAGAGGATACCACGACTACGACAGCTGAGCAGACAACACCAACTACAGTAGAGGATACCACAACTACAACAGCTGAGCAGACAACGCCGACTACAGTAGAGGATACCACGACTACGACAGCTGAGCAGACAACGCCGACTACAGTAGAGGATACCACAACTACAACAGCTGATAATACCACTCCTTCGGAGACTGTAAAAGCAATTCAGGGTATTGAGGCATTTTATACTGGAAGCAGTAAGACAGAAGGACAGGTACTCAGTGCAAGTGAGCTGTATATTGTTGTTACTTACACAGATGGAACAACACAGACAGTAACAGAAGGCTTAAGCTGTGAGCAGGTTGGCATGATGTTAAGTGCAGGCTGGAACACTGTTACTGTAAGCTATCAGGGATTCTCTTCTTCATTTGATTTAAATGTGGCAACAGTTGAGGCTCCTTCAGAAACACAGCCGTCAGATGTTCCATCATCAGAGACAGTACCTGATGAGACAACCACTACAGTTGAAGAAACTGCTCCATCATCAGAGGTAGAGACAACCACCACAGTTGAGGAAACAGTTCCATCATCAGAGACAGAGACAACAACGACAACAGCGGCAGAAACTACTACCACAACAGTTGAAGCGACAACAACAACTACAGCGGCAGAGACTACTACCACACAGGAAATTACAACTCCATCAAACAACTCAACACCGCTTCGTGATTCAATTGTTAATTATGCATTAGGCTGGGTAGGTCAGTGCAATTATGTATACGGCGGCACCGATCTTTCTATTGGCGGTTCCGTAGACTGCTCTGGATTTACTATGCAGGTATACAGCAGAGTGGCAGGTGTAAGCCTTCCGCATCACTCCATGTCACAGATGAATTGTGGTTCAGCTATCACTTACGATCAGCTTAGACCAGGTGATCTTGTATTTTACAATAATCCGAACCATGTGGCAATTTACATCGGTAACGGTGCAATTGTTCATGCAGGTTCACCAGAGACTGGAATTAATGTAACATCTGTATTCTTTAAGACACCAATAGGATATCGTACATATTTGCCGTAAAGAATACTAAAGTAAGGCGACACCCGAAAGGGTGTCGTTTTTATTTATAGAGAGAATATCCTTGCACTTTTTTATATTTGTGTTATCATAATATAATGACTGATTGTCTGTCATTATTCGAATATGAAAGGTGAAGGGTATGAAAATAATAATTGCGGGCGTCGGAAAGGTTGGATCAACGCTGACTAGACAGCTGAGCGCCTCAGGTTATGATATTACGCTTATTGATGTAAAGCAGCAGGTATTGGAAGCAAACGTAGAAAAATATGATGTAATGGCCGTTTTGGGAAATTGTGCCACTATGGAGACATTGCTTCAGGCAGGTGTAAACAATGCGGATCTTTTAATTGCAATGACTGGTGCAGATGAGTTAAATCTTCTGTGCAGCATGACTGCTCATGGAATCAATCCAAACATCCATACAATTGCAAGAATCTGTAATCCTGATTATACAGATCAGGTTTACAAAATGCAGAAAACATTTGCGCTGTCATTGACAGTAAATCCGGAAAAGCAGGCTGCAATCGAGATTGAACGACTGCTTAAATTCCCAGGCTTCTTAAAGAGAGACAGCTTTGCAAAGGGAAGAGTAGAGATCGTAGAGCTGCGTGTTGATGAAAGAAGCCGTTTGTGCAATGTTGCTCTTAGCGAATTGAATCGTGTAATAAAGTGTCGTGTTCTTATATGTGCCGTGCTTAGAAGAGGTGATGTTGTAGCACCGGATGGAAGCTTTGTGCTTAGAGAGGGCGACAGAATCTTTGTTACGGCATCAACAGAAATCTTGGCGACACTTCTTGATAATCTTGGAATTATAACAAAAAAGGTCAATCATGTTATGATCTGCGGCGGCGGACGTGTAAGCTATTATCTTGCTCAGCAGCTTGAAAAAGATGGCATGACGGTACGTTTGATCGAGAAGGATCCAAAGCATTGTGAGGAACTTGCAGCGCTTCTTCCTAAAACAGAGATTATCAATGATGATGCGAGCAATACATTTGTGCTGAAGCGTGAAAATCTTGAAAGCTGTGATGCACTTGTCACGGCAACTGGTATGGACGAGTTAAATATGATTATTTCTCTGTATGGAACTAAGCATGGTGTATCTCAGGTTATCACAAAGCTTGGTCATATGGAAAATGGCAGCATGATTGATCAGCTTCCGATTGGAAGTACGATCTGGCCGAAGGATCTTTGCTGTAACGGTATTGTGCGTTATATACGTGCAATGCACAATCAGACAGGAGCAGCCGTATCAGTTCATTCCATAGCAGATGGAAAGGCAGAGGCAATTGAGTTTCATGTTGAAGAGAAAAAGCCGTATTGTGATAAGCCGTTAAAGAACATGAAAGTGAAGCAAAATATTCTTGTAGCCTGTATTACACACGGCGGCGTTACAGAGCTTCCGGGAGGAGATTCTGTCATTCGAGAGGGTGATACAGTTGTTGTTGTCACAACAAGAAATGATATTATCTATAAGCTTGACGATATTTTTGAAGCATAACAAATACAGTTTCTGCAAAAAAGGAGTTTTTTAATTATGAACTATAAAATGATGGGGCGGCTGATTGCGCAGATTCTGTTGGCGGAGGCGGCATTTATGGTGCCGGCACTGATTATAAGTCTGGCTGGTCAGGATAGTCAGGCAATTTTAGGATTTGCTTTAAGTATCCTTGTGATTTTAGCAGTGGCAGGCGTGCTTATGTTTTTTGCAAGAAAAGCCAAAAAAGGCTTTTATGCAAGAGAAGGTATGGTTTGTGTCGGACTCGCGTGGATTGTAATGAGTCTTTTGGGCTGTCTTCCATTTTGGATTTCACGTGAAATTCCGTCTTATCTTGATGGATTATTTGAGATCGTATCTGGTTTTACGACAACAGGTGCATCTATTTTATCGAATGTAGAAGGTCTTTCAAATGGAATGCTTTACTGGAGAAGCTTTAGCCACTGGGTTGGCGGTATGGGTGTTCTTGATTTCCGAATCCAGGCGTTCGACTTCGTTTTTCGTGTATTCAAACAGCGTGGAAGTCGGTTCGTTCATTGCGAGGGTTTTCATGAGATTTGCTATCATGCGTTTCTTTTCGGAAAGCTGCTTTGTGAGTTCCTCGGTCTGTTCACGGTTTCCACCGGTCTTTTTTTCGATTTGCCGGAGGATAGAATCAAGCTGTTTTCCCACATTTGAACTAGGCTTGTTGAAATTCATTATCTCATCGCAGAGAAGCTTGTCAAGAACATTTCCGTTGACGTTGCACATCTGGCAGTTCTTTAAACGGGAACGTTCCTTTAATTCGCACATATAGTAGAAAGTCTGTGAACCGTCAGCTTCACGGCGTGCGTTACTGTTTATCCGTGGGCGCATTATGGAACCGCAGTTTGCGCAGCGTACAAGCCCGGAAAATACTGAAACCTGATTCCTTACCGGGCGGTAGAAGCTTTTTCCGGCGTTGCCGCTGATTATTTCCTGCGCTTTTATCCACTCCTCTGATGGGATTATCGGTTTGTGCTTTCCGAGGGAGATTATCCATTCCTCTGGGGGAAGCCGAAGCTGTTTCTTTCCGTTCTGTTCAGTCCTGTGGAACGGCATAAGACCGTGCTTTCCGTCTGCTTTTTCACGTTCAAAGCAGACATCGCTGCCAAGCTTCGTGAAGTAGTCGAACGCGGCTTCGTCCGCAGTGCAGTACACCGGATTCGTGAGAATATCCCGGACTGTCCTCATGCGGAATTCGCTGCCCTCGCGGGTCTTTATGTTGTTCTGAATACACCATGTTGCGACCTTCGTGAGCGACTGAAATTCAAGAAACTTAGCGTAAATCGTGCGGACCCTGCTCATTTCTCCTTCAACGACAGTCAGCTTGTAAGCGGAGCGGTTCTTGCCCTCGGCGTCAGTAACGGCAGTCTTTTCTCCGACAAATCCCAGGGGAGTTACTCCACCCAGCCAGCGGCCGGTCCGCGCCAGAAGCACCAGATTGTCGCGTACACGCTCCGCAATAGTTTCACGTTCAAGCTGAGCGAAAACGGCTGCAATATTCATCATAGCCCTGCCCATTGGTGTGGAGGTGTCGAACTGTTCCTTTATGCAGACGAATGCGGTATTCATACCGTTAAGCTCTTCGATGAGCGTAGCGAAGTCCCCGACGTTTCTGCTGATACGGTCGAGCCGGTAGACCACGATATAGTCGAATGGCTGTTTCCGTGCACTTTGCATCATCATCCGGAACTGCGGACGGTCAAGGTTTTTCGCAGAGAATCCCTCGTCCTCATACACCAGAATATCGCTGTCCTTTGCCTCGGGGATATTCCGCTGAATGTACTCCCGGCAGAGTACTACCTGGTTTTCGATACTCTCGCCCTTGCCGGTGAATTTCGATTTTCGGGAATATATTGCGATCTTCATGAGCGGCTCCTTTCTTTGGTTCTACTTACTATTATAGTGTGCGAAAACTCCGGTGTCAAGATTTTTCGCAGAAGGGAAATGGAAATCTCCTGCGTTTTTCGCGCAGGAGATACATTAGTTAAAATACCGTGAGCCTAATACATAGGTTTCATTGCCTTTTTTATTCTCATCTGAATTTGATTCAGATGGAAGAATTGGCTCTGGCTTGAACATCCATGAATAGCGTGACCATAGTTCTTTGATATATTTCCCAAACAGCTCTTCGTTATATGTACAAGCTTCCTCCGCTGAAGGTGCTGTGAGTGTCTTCCAGAAATCGTTGTTTATTGTACAGGTTATGGATTTATTTGTTTTGTTTTCCTCAAGCCATTTCTCGTCAAATTCGGGGCAAAACTTCTCCATTATCGGCTTTAGTTCTGCGGAAATGTATTCAACGTCTGATTTGCGGTTTTTCATTGTTTCATATCTGAACCCACTCTCTTGAATCAACTTGTATAGAGCGCTGTCGCTGATCGGTTTTGTCTGTTTTTCCCTTTTAGCATAGTATGTATACAGTTGATAAATGAGAGCTGCTGGAATACGGATTCCAGTTTTTTCGTCAGTTTTGTCAAGAGACTTGATAAATTCATCTTCGACATTTCTCGTTTTAGCTTTTCGTGAAATAGCCGAGCCGTTTAATAAGTGCCATCCGTGTGCGTAGAGCAGCTCACATATTTGAACAGTTTCTTGATTTGTAATCAGAGGAAGGTCGTAGAATTTGCCGTCATATGAAAATTCAATGTGCAGGAATTTGCTTCTTGTATCAAATTCCGAATTATATCTGGGTGTTAGGAAATATAAGTGCTGATTATGTAAAGCGTTCGATTGAACCTCAGAGTTTTGAGTCCAGTTGTAAATGAATGTGTTCCTGTAATTAGAATTCACACAGGTTTTGGAATAATTGATAAAATCAAGCCATTTTGGGAGTTTGTCCAGGTTCCCTGAAATAATCGTGTTTTTGGTTTTGCTAAAAGGATTCATAATGATATAGACATAATCCTTGCACAAATTATCAAATGTGTTTTTATCGCCTGTTGTGAAGTAGAAAAGATGTTTTATAATCGAATCGGACAGAGAGTCGTCTTTATCTTTAAAAGATGAAATTACATTGATACTCAGGCACAACCCATAGTCTGAACTCCGAGCCATTTGACGTACTAATGGAGAACCATTCAGCAGAGGTACGGCTTTTTTATCAGTGATTTTATATATCTGCTGGATACCATTTGTGATTATCTCACAATATTTGTAATCTATGAATGGCGGAATTGCATTTAACTTGTTCCGATAAATATCTAAGAAAACATTAGTTAAATTAGCAAAGGTCTGTTCATTCCAAAATAAAGCGGTATTTCCCGAGCTTTGGAGAGATGAATCTTTTTCGTGGTGTTCAACGCTGCAAAGTAATGAGAATATTATACTATAAGATACTTGCGCTAATGGAATGTCAATTAAGCTAGCTGAACCATTTTCGAATCTTGTACAACGAAAGTAGACAATAAAGTCATGATGGATAAAAAGCCTTTGGTATGTGTCACTGATCCAATCGCAATAATTTCCGGGCACGACTGTTCCACAGAAGTTAAAAGTATTATGTAGATCTGGATTAGAATCAATAGCTTTATAATCGACCGATATATTTTGTGCGTTATCAATGTCGTGAACATAGAAAGCATAGTAGTTTAAAGCATTTATAAATTGTTTTGCATTATCCTGGGAATAGTTAAAAGCTGCTGAGAGCTTAGTTATCAAGTCATTTTGATTGCTTAATGGTTTATTGGCTACTTTTTCAAAGTAAATAGTGTTGTTTAATTGCTTAATTATATCATTCATTTAATTCTCTCCTTCGCAAATGATGAGCCTGAGAAAATGGCATGAGTTTGTTCGTTAATAATATTATATCATTAGTGTATATAAAAGTCAATGAAAAAATGGATAAATAAGGTTCTTATTGACGCCTATTTAACTCTTCATTATGGGTTACTGGCAGTTTGGGTTCAGGTAACCAGAGTAATCAGATGGCTATGTTATGCGGGTTACCTGATACAAAGCAAGATTACATGACTAAAAACAGGTTTTCAGAAGGAAATATTTGTCTTATTTAATAATTATTCTTCTCGCCAGAAACCTTATTTATATGCCATGCGGTGAAGTTTTCAATTTGGTGTTCGTTGGTAACTGAGACATATGGTTACTCGGAAGCCAAATTAATTGGCAATAAAATTTTAAAATCATAGGGCATTTGTTAACCAGTATGACGGAAAATTAAAAATTACAAATCAAATTACATGGAAATAATCTAGGAACCCGACGAGCAGATTCTGTGTTATTCGGCGTTTCCCAATGAAAAGGAGAGATTTCCATGGCGAGAAAATCAAACGAAATAAAGATCATCTGGCACGAGCCTGCTGAAAAGCAGACGAGTGAGAATGTTCAACAGGCGGTTGACGACTTGTATATTAAGATCATAATAGATAAGCTCAGCGCCAGCGGGCTTACATATGATGAGCAGAAAGTTGCACTGAAAAAGGTGCTTTTCTCTGTAAGTAAATAAATATAACGCCCACAACTAATTATTGAACTCTGTCAGAGGAAAAATTAATTTCATTGGAGGATTATAAAATGAACAGCAATCAGAATAATCAATACAGGATTTTCCCTTTTGTAATACTTAATAGCTCAAGAAAAATAGCTGACCCAATTAATCAAGTTGATGTCTCTACAAAAGTAGTAACATATCCTGGGAATGTTTCCCTGCCAAATAACCCCACTGAAGTATATCCGGAAGCTATAAAATGTCCCCAGACAAGCAAAGATTACAAACCTACCCCATTTGACTACGCATGTTATATATCGCGTGTTACAAAACTGAAGAAATACAACGGAGCCTTATATAATTATTGGGATGGATGTTATCATCAGATAAATGAAGACAGGATTATTAATATTATTATGTCTTACTGCGGAAATGAACTGATGGAAAGAGGCAGTAACTTTTTGGTGGTTCAGGTTGCTAAAGCAATTGAAATGCTCCCTGAGATTTACTGTGAGACTCTGCCCGGTTACCCTGATCTGATACCGTTTCCCAACGGGTTACTGAGTATAAGCACGATGCAGTTTCTTCCACCAAGTCCTGAAATATTCGTAAGATATGCTGTTTCTGTGCCATTCGCTGGTAGGTCACAAGATTGCCCGGTATTTTGCCATTTCCTTGATGTGGTTACCGATGGTAATTCCTTGTTGAAACAAAGGCTGCTCGAAATAATCGGGTATCTGTTGTAAGCACACAACGATGCCAAAAAGTTTTTTGTGTTCGCTGGCGTAAGTAACTCGGGAAAATCTGTTATGATACAGTTGATACAATCTTTGTTGAACAAGGAATGTATTTTTTGTGCTGACATGAATGCCCTGGGGGATAGATTTACCACAGGGTACATGAATGGTTCACATCTGTGTGTATTTGCGGATATGCCCGGCGCACGGATTTCGGACCAGGCTGTAGGAATAATTAAGGCGCTTACGGGTGGAGATACAGTAATTGGTGAGAGAAAGTATCAGGCTCCGGAGATAATTGCTAATGAGACCAAACTATTGTTTTCGACAAATCATATGATTCAGACCGCAAGCGTAGACCAGGCGTTTATGAACAGATGCTGCATAGTTCCTTTCATGGTTGGTATACCCGTGGAACAGCAGGACCCTATGCTTCTTCAAAAGCTGTTTGCTGAACGTCAGGCGATTGTCTACATGTCAATTAATGCTTATCGTGAGATGAGGATGAGGTGTGGAAATATGGCTGCAGTTTTTACTGGCGAGGAGGAAGCTCAGAGGAAATATCAGCAGTATTGCAACAGTTTGCATGCTATCATGGGTGACTGTGACTGGATGTATGCTCAGTTTGTTTCAGAATGTTGTATTCTGGCTGAAGGGGTTAAAACTTCTACAATAGATTTGTATAGGGCTTTCTGTGAGTTTTGCCAGATACGGAACTATATTGTGATTCCATATGAATCGTTTTCTATTAAGATTTCCGAGTGCTTTAAGACACTTGAAAGATGTAAGATTCGCACTCCTGATGGACAAGTTAATGGGTATTCAGGTGTCAGAATTAAGTCTTTAATCTGAGTATTTTTGGAGTTGATAAATATGTTTACATCTGGTATGGGCAGCCAATAAATTAAATTGAGAGCTGCTTCAGGTTTAATGGGTTTGTCAGTTCGACCTGGATAATATCAGATGTAATCATTCGGTCATTTTGAGTGGATTATTTAGTTTTGTTCCATGTTCCGGGTAGGTAAAATAAAGTTTTTTAACTTTATATCTATCTGCTGTTTTGGATATTATTTAATTTATCACTTTTAATTGATAACCCGGAACATGGAACAAATAATCTGGTTTGTTGACTGTGATATTATGGTAATATTACTGTCATATTGTCGAGTGTTAATTACATATTATCTTCATAAAGGAGATGATATTTAGATGCGAAAACAACAAAATATAAATGTTATTGTTCACTGGCCTGAGGATCAAAAATCGAAGGATGTTATACAAGATGCTACAAATCAACTGTTTGTAAAGATAATTGAAAACAGGCTTAGCAGGACAAATCTTTCCACAACCGAAAAGGAGTGTGTGGTCAGGCGTGTAATTTCGGGACTGGAAATATAGATTACATAACTGAAAGATTTTAAAGATCAATTATGCATTTCAGCTTTTTGTTGTTATAGATCGGCAGATTTAGCTTTTGTGAATCTGCTGATTTATTTTTTATAAATTACCTGCTTCCGCAAAACTGGCATGAGTCACATCTTCCCTAAACCGCATAAATATGC
>OLOX01001583.1_pt1 | contig 21072 bp, 20 predicted proteins | sample 1672091 | NCBI WGS metagenome assembly OLOX01 (sample SAMEA3136644, study PRJEB25190) | human gut metagenome | reverse complement strand
ACTACTGGACCAACATTCTCATCGGCTTTATGCCCATCGACGGCTACGATCCCTATATGACGCAGGGGCTCTCCGTCGCAAAGCCGTATATGGAGCACATGCTCGGCGCGTTTTTAGAGAGCATGTACAGCGGCAAGCTGCTCAAGACCATCGCGACGGACTGCCGCGACTGCGGGGATTATTACAGCATCCTCGGCTACGTCTGGATGGACGGCTCCGCTTTCCTCACCGACGCAGGGCAGCCCGTCCGCGGCGTCATGGAGGTGCGCTATTACGGTCCGCTGGGCTACGCGCTCGTGGCGATGACTCTCGCGGTCGAGAGCCGCGTGCAGAACTATTTTGAGATCTGCTCCAACATGCTGGACACCCTCTCCTCCTTCTCCGACTGGACCACCGCGCCGAAGCCCGTCCCGTCCCAGCCGCAGGGCTCCGACCCCGGCGATTACGGCTCGCCGTACTACTGGTACGACGAGGACGGCGACGTCTGGTACTGGAATGGCTATGAGAACGAATTCATCTCCTACGGCAGCGACGGCTACATCGACGACGACACCGGCGAATACATGGAAGCCAACGACGCAGGCTGGGACCCCGACGAAGAGGACTACTACGACGATTATGACCCGTGGTCGGACCCGGGCGACGGCTGGGACGATTATGCCTACGACGACGAAGGCTGGGGCGATTATTTCGATTGATCTATCATTTTTGCTGCACCATGTAGGGGCCAATTTCCGCTCCGGCCTCTGCACAAAATAAAAAACATCCCGGCCTGTTTTCAGGCCGGGATGCTGTTTTTGGGGGATTATTTCGCGTATTCGACTGCCTTGGTCTCGCGGATGACGTTGACCTTGATCTGGCCGGGGTATTCCAGCTCGGATTCGATCTTCTTCGCGATCTCGCGCGCCAGCAGGATCATGTTGTCCTCGGTGACTTCCTCGGGCTTGACCATGATGCGGACTTCGCGGCCCGCCTGGATGGCGTAGGCTTTCTCGACGCCGGGGTACGAGCCGGTCAGCTCTTCGAGTTTCTCCAGACGGCGGATATAGTTCTCGACGTTCTCGCGTCTTGCACCGGGGCGTGCGGCGGAGATGGCGGCAGCAGCAGAGAAGACCTTCTGAGTATTGCGCAGACGCAGCAGCTCCAGCTGGTCCAGAACCACCTGCTTTTTCAGGCCTGCTTCCACGTCTGCCGGGGACAGGTTGGTCCGGTTGATCTCCTTGTGGCCGTCCTTGCCGGCCCGCTCCATGGCGGCATAGTCGTTTTTGCCCACGAACAGGTCCAGATACCAGACCTGGGGCTTTCCGGGCATGAACAACTGAATGGCCCGGGCCAGAAGCATCTTCCGGTCGTCCTCACCCAGAGCGCTGTAATAGGTGGCATTGACCTGGTAGTACACGTTTTTCTGGCCGTGGAGATTCTTCACATAGCCACCCCGGCCAACCACGGTATCGATGAGCCCTGCAATGCTCTCCTCGTCCAGCAGCCCCTTCAGATCCAGAAGAGGAATGCCGTCGTGGCAGCCCAGCATATTCACCGTGCGAATCTTCTTTTCCACCAGTTCATCGACCCACTTTTTCAGATACACGCCGCTTTTGCGCTCCATGGCATCAATCACCAGGCCCGGCAGGAAGAAATCATAGACCATATAGCCCTTGGAGGCCAGCAGCTCGTAGGTTTTCTCCCCATAGCTGGCGTGAATCTCCGGCAGCAGGGTCAAACCCAGAGGCTTGGCAATGTCCGCCACCCGGTCCAGCAGCTCCCAGGTGCCGGGGTCGTTCAGGAAGTTCCGCTCCCCCACCTCCTTAGGTGCATAGGCAAAGGCATCCAGCCGGACAATGGCCGCGCCGTAGCCCGCCAGGGTTTCCAGGGTTCTGCGATAGTAATCCCACACCAGGGGCGAGCGGATGTTCAGGTCCATCTGGCCCAGGTATTTCCGGTGGCCCTCCAGATAGTCGCATACCGCTTCCCGGTAGCCGTTCAGACTGCCGAAATCCATCTCCTTGGGCGTCTTCCCGGCATCCAGCGCCTGGTTCACAAGCTGTGCCAGCTTGTCTGCCTCGCCATATTGCAGATTCCCGGCGTGCATCAGGTCCTGGGCATCCACACGGTCATATTGCACCTTCTGGTAGAAGGTGTTCCAGTAGGGCACATCCCGGCCGTCCGGGAAGCGGACCATCAAAATAGGCAGCCCGGGCTTCCGGAAGAACATGTCCTTGATGAGCGCCGGATCGGGCTGGACATAGCCCTGGGCGGTCATCTCTCCGTGTCCCTCCCAGAAGCGGTTCCAGTCGATGAAGAAGTCCCGGTATTCGGACTGGTCGCCGTTTTTCAGGATGTCCTGGAATTCTCTGGACAGCACAGAGGCGTGGTTCAGAATGAAGTCAAGGGCCAAATCCATATTCAGCTTTTTCAGAGCTTCCAGGTCCTCGGGGGCGGAGAGCAGATGGTTCAGGCCGTAGTCAATCAGAGAAAAGCCCCGGTCCAGATCCGTATTGAAAATGCTGGGCAGGATATAGAAGGAGGTAAAGGCGTTTTTTAGCTCCGGCCGCTGCAAAACGGAGACAATGTCCCCCAGCGTACCGCCGACGCTGTCCGGATAGGCATTGAGCATGGCGCCCATGGCATTCTGATTGGCCATTATTTTCCCTCCATTTCCGCCCGGTACTGGTCAAAGCTCAGCCGCTCCCCGGTTTTGGCGATGATGATCTTTGCCTTGTGGGCACAGCTGTCCAGCTCGGCCTGCTCGATTTCCAGCACCATGGTGGTGAAGGCGCTGTCCGTCTTGCCGTCCCGGCTCCGGGCACGGCGGTGGGCACGGGTCTGCTCCGGGGTGCTGTTGAGCAGCACGGGGATGTCCACACCCTTTAATAGGTCGCTGTTTCCGTGTGTCCACTCGATGATCAGCACATTGGTATCGGAGAAATCCACATTGTCATACCACCGGGCGTCCTCCGTGCGGCCCATGCGCTTGAGCCAGATGTGGTCCGCCCCATTGTGGAAGGCCTCCAGAATGGCGCTGAGCTCTTCATAATTCTGCTCGGCATCGGTACCCAGGTACTGTTGAAGCGCCGCCCGACCAGCCTGCTGGTAGGTGGAGAGCCAGGGGTATTCCGCGGTCAGCTTGGGTTCCGCATCCGTCTCCTGCTTCCACAGCTCCGGCAGAATTTCCTTTACGGAATCGGTATACACACCGCCGTCCACCAGGCCCCGCAGGCCTGCCGCCCGGAAAATGCGGATGCGCTCCGCGTCGTTGTACATAGGAATTCTTCTGGGGTAGTTGTCACCGGACAGGGTATAGCTGCCCACACCGGCGCAGCGGAAATAATGGCTCAGCAGGGAGGCAATCTCCGACTTTCCGACACCGGAGCCGCCGCAGACTGCAATGACGATTCGCCCGTTAACGGCCATCTGGGCCGCCATAGGTACCAGCTCCGGGAAAATGGTGTTGGCTTTTGCAATATGTTCTGGCCCGATCTGGACCTTGTCCCCGGGCATGTCCCCATGGGGGATGTTCTCACGGACAGCAGGGGGTTGCCAGGTGCCCAAGGCAGCAGCCAAATTTTTCAGCGAGTTCTGGTTCATTTGTGATTCCTTCCTTTTTCCGATTCAATTACAGCTGCACCGCATTTGTGCAATGCCGCTGAAGGTCATTCCGTGTAAATGCTCTCGCCGGTCTCCCGGTTGCGGCTGAAATGGGAGAAAAAGTCAAAAATCTGACGGGACATCTCCGGCGTGGGCCAATGGGGCATGTTCATCTCCACCATAATCCGAACCCGGGCCACGCCGTCCTCACTCTTCAGATCGGCGATGTAATTGGTAACGCCATCGGCCACAACGGTTCTGCGGCAGTCCTCTGCCAAAGGCAGGCCGATGTTTTTCTCCTCCTCAGAGATATCCGTGCGGTCCTTCAGAGCCATAACCTCTTCCAGGGAGATCTCCTTTGCATGGTTGACCCGTGCCCAGCTGTTAATGCCGTCTACCACCTGCTGCGCCGTCGTCTGGATGGGCCCCTCGTTGGGGTTGATATCATAGATGGGGAAACGGAATCCGTCCAGATTGCCCGCAATGTTGATGACCGGCATGTAAGTTCCCATCGCCAATGCTCTGGGATTTCCGTCAAAAGGTGTCTGGGGTTCAGGGCCAATCGGATTTTCTACAAAGCCGTTGGAAATCGGTGCACCGCAAGGACCAACTGCCGCAAAAACATCCGGCCGCTTATTGCCCAGATAGTTCGACATAAAGCCGCCGTAGGAGAAGCCTGCCGCATAGATCCGGCTCTCATCGATGGGATAGAGCTGCTTGGCCTCCTCCAGGATTTCATCCAGCACATCATCCAGCTCCAGAGACGGGGCGATGACGATCCACTCCCGTTTTGCAGCCTCCTGGGGAATGCCCCAGCCATCCACAATACTGATGGGGTTAAAGCCGCCGTGCAGCATAATCACTACGGGATACTTTCTGCCCTTGTTGGCAGGATCGAAGGCGCTGACCGGGACGAAGGAATTCCAGCGCTTGAACCGGTTCTGGGGCGCACCATCTGCAGGCTCCTGCCAGTAGTAGCCGGTCTTTGCCGCATACTCCGTCCAGCTCATGGGGGTCTGCTCACCGTGGAACTCCTTAACCATTCCTCGCTTTGCCCAATAGGCAATCACCTCCGGGGCGTGGTCATCAAAATGGTTCAGGATCGGCTCCATCATTTCCGCCAATGCCTGAATATAACCGCCCCGCTTCAGCGCCTCCAGATCCACATGGGGATTGAAGGTCGTATACAAATCAACCACCCGATCAATGCGCTTGTTATCCGTCATAACGAACTGTTTCCACAGGATTTCCTCGTCAGTCATAGCTGCTGCCTCCTTTTTTATTCTGTGTTTTCCATTGTACCTGTGCTTCCGTTATCTTTCTATCAAAAAAGTAATGGCCATTTCCCAAAAAGTAGACGGATTTCTTTTCTGCGTTTGCCCGTTGGCCTGTCCGGGAAATAAGCGATAAAATTGGAAGACAATGTGATTTTTACAAATTCTTTTCCAGGCGCGCCATGATATACTTTGGGTACAAAACAGCATTCACGGTTTGGCGGTCTGTCCCTCTGGGAAGCGGGCAATGACAGTCAGCCGGTATCAAGGAGGTAGCTATTGCGCAATTCATGAAATTTACGGAGAAATATATAGAAACAAGTCAGGAGTTCTATGTGCGTCTTTTTCAGATCGCCGTCCCGGTGATCCTGCAAAGCATCATTACCACCGGCGTCAACCTGGTGGACAACATCATGCTGGGCCAGCTGACGGAGACGGCCCTGGGCGCATCCACTCAGGCAAACCAGTTCATCACGCTCTTCACCTTCGCCACCATGGGCATCAGCATGGGTTCTTCCGTGCTGTCCTCCCGCTTCTACGGTGCCAAGGACAATCTCTCCCTAAAGAAAACCATCACCCTTGCCCTGCGTTTTAGCGTCATTCTCGCCTGTATCTTCACATTCCTCAGCATTTTCTTTCCCCGCCAAATCATCAGCCTGTACTTCCAGGGAACGGAGACGGGGATCATTGCCGCAGGTGTCACCTATTTGCGCTGGTCCATTCCTTCCTTTCTGCTCATGGCCGTATCCTTTGTCTGCACCAACAGTATGCGCAGTGCAGGTCTGACCCACGTGCCGCTGATTGCCTCTGCCTGTGCCTTCGGTATCAATATTGGGGCCAACTATATTTTTATCTTCGGTCACTACGGTGCACCGGAAATGGGTGTCGCCGGTGCGGCCCTGGGCACCGTGATTGCCCGCGTGGTCGAAGTTTCCATCATTCTGATTTTCTTCTTCCGGGATAAGACAATCCATTACCGGACCGAGGATTTCTTCCTGCCCTGTGGAGATCTGCTGCCGGAATTCACCCGCATCTGCATTCCTGTCATGCTCAGTGATACACTGCTGGGGCTTGGCGACAATGTGCTGGCCATCGTCATGGGCCAGATCGGCACAAACTTCGTAACCGCCAATTCCATTACAAACGTCATTCAGCGGGTCAGCACCATCTTTATCACCGGGCTTGCCTTCTCCGGCTGCTTCCTGACCGGGCAGGTCCTTGGAGAGCGCCGGGTGGAGGATGCCCAGCGCCAGGGCTATACCTATGCCATCCTTGGCCTGGTCATCGGTATTCTGGCCTCTGTCGTCATTCTCTTCATTGCCGCCCCCGTGATCAATGCTTACAATATCTCCGCCGAAACTAGAGAGATTGCTTTCGAGCTCATGGATGCCGTCAGCATCATTATCATTTTCCGTTCCACCAACTCCATTCTGACCAAGGGCGTTCTGCGGGGCGGCGGCGATACGAAATTTCTGCTGGTTGCCGATATGTCTACCATGTGGCTGCTGGCCGTCCCTCTGGGCGCATTGGCCGGCCTTGTGCTGAAGCTTCCGGCATTCTGGGTCTATCTGTTCCTGCACTGCGATCAGATTGTAAAAGCCATCTGGTGTGTTTTTCGGCTGAAAAGCGAAAAATGGATTAAAAAAGTCAAAGGCGTTAAGCTTTAAGGAGGATATTATTATGAGAAAAGAATTCACCCGCGTTACCCCGGAAGCCGTTGGCATTCCTTCCGCTTCCATTGAATGGCTGCTGGACCAGCTGGAAGAGGGCTGGACCGAGCCTCATGGTCTGATGATCATGCGCCATGGCAAGGTCTGTGCCGAGGGCTGGTGGGCACCCTACGCTCCCGGTGTCCGCCACGGCCTGCAATCCCACACCAAGACCTATGCCGCAACCGCCGTGGGCATTGCCTACACGGAAGGGCTGCTGAAACTGACGGACCGCATTGTGGACATTTTCGCCGATGAGATTCCGGAGAACCCCTCCGAGAACCTGAAAAAGCTGACGGTCCGGGATGTTCTGTGCATGGGCTGCGGCATGGACACCATGCCCCACCCCAGCAAGGATTGGATTCGGGAATTCCTGGCCACCCCTGTGAACCATGTTCCCGGCACCGCATTCATGTACAATTCCACCGGCTCCACCTTCCTGGGCGCCATTGTGCGCAAGCTGACGGGCCTGGGTCTGCATGACTATCTGAAGCCCCGCCTGTTCGACAAGATCGGCATTGATGCCGATAACCTGCGCTGGATGACCATGCCTGATGGCATGGAGATTGGCGGTGGCGGCCTGTACGCCACCACCGAGGACAACCTGCGCCTCATGAAGCTCTATGCCGATGGCGGCGTATGGGAGGGTGAGCGGATTCTCGCCGAGGATTATGTAAAACTCGCCACCTCCAAGCAAAACGATTCCGCCACGGAGCGGGCTGTCAATCCTCCCGCCGAGGACAACTTCGTGGGCTACGGCTTCCAGATCTGGATGTGCCGCCCCAAGGGCGTGTACCGCGCTGACGGCGCCATGGGTCAGTTCACCATCGTCTTCCCGGACCGGGATATGCTGCTGGCCATCACGGAAAACGCCTCCGGCTCCACCGGCGGCGCCATGCCCCAGAAGGCCCTGGACACCATCTGGCAGTGGCTGGATTCCCTGCCCGCTGCCGATGTGCAGGCCCTGCCGGAAGACCCCGCCGCTTCTGCCCATCTGGCCAGAAGAATGCAGATGCTGGCCCTGCCCGCACCTCGCCGCTCTGCCGAGTCTGCCGTGCAGCAGGCCGTGGATGGCATCCGCTACCATGTGGATTCCGGACTGTTTACCCTGCTGGATACCGGCATGGGCCGGATGATGTCCGGTTCTCCCCTGCCTCCCTCTGCCGATACCGTTACCCTGCACTTCGGCTGCAACACCTGCACCGTGGAGTGCCAGGTTGCCGGAGAAACCCAGTACCTGAAGGTTGCAACCGACGGCACCCAGGCCCAGAACACCCTGGCGGAAACGCCCTCTCTTGCCCTGTGCAGCGGATACTGGGAACAGGAAAACGTCTTCAAAATCACCCTGCGGATGCTGGAAACCTGCAATGAGCGCTATATCACCTTCACCTTCGGCAATGGCGGCAGCGCCCAAGCCCTTCTGAACAGCAACCACGTCTTCGCACAGAAGGGGGACCTCGTCCGGCTGAGCAAACTTTGATTCTTCACCTCCTAAAATAGCCCCCGGCGGTTTTGGAACCGCCGGGGGCACTGCATTTCCTATTCGCAAATATGTTGTAAGGATAATCGACCGATTATAGGCACTTAGCCCCTCTTCTGCGGCCGTTTCGGGGGCAGAACGACGGAATTGTCCTGACTGAAAAGATAGGTTACCGCCTCCGCAAAATATTTCTGCCAGCCGGACTCATAATGTGCTTCCCGGGTATCCATAACAAGGCAAATATGGTGATAGTCCATTCCCTTGTCCCGCATTCTCTCATAAAGCTCAACGGACGGGTGGACAATGGTGCTGTCCGCCGTCTGCCCGCCAGTGTAGAGAAAAATCCGGTCATTCAAGACGCCATCTGCGTGCTGATCAACCCACTGTCTCCAATACGCCATCTCGCTGACCCCAAACGCCACCGAGAAGCACAGCGAACGTCCAAAGACATCCGGGCGGGATGTGTGCATATAGAAGGACTGAATTCCACCCATGGAGGAACCTCCGATGCCGGTGAATTCCTTTTCCGGCTTTGTCATAAAATTCTCATCAATCAGAGGCTTTAATGTGTTTATGACGAAATCCCGGTACATCTCCCCTTTGGGAGCACCAAAGGGATACTTCTCCGAAAACCACGCGGTCATCTCCCAGGGTGGGCAAAGCTCTTCGCCCCTGGTCTTCGCCGTATCAATGGCCACCACAATGGGCTGCGCACTCTCCGGTACTTTTTTCATCTCACGATCCACATACCACTTCCAGGCATCATCCAGCCCGGAGAACAGGTTTTGGCCGTCATGCATATACAGGACCGGGAAGCGGCGTACCCCGTCGTATTGTGCAGGCAGCCAAACGCGAATCGTCCGCATACGCTTATCCGGCATTGTGTCCATGGCAATGTCAAAGGTTTTCAATGTTCCCGCAGCAATCTCGCTTTGCCCTTTATAGTCTTTCAGTTCTATCTTCACATTTCATCTTGCCCTTTCTGTATCTTTTTTGAATTGAAGCTTCCCGGAGCTGTATTAGCTGCCCGACGGGGGCTATAGCTCCAGGCCGTTTCGTGGTTCTAAAGTATCACTTTTTCTCAGGAAGGGACATTGAAAATGTAATAAAGTCTTTCTGATTTTTGCCCATTGCCTCTTTGGGAAAATGTAATTAAGCGCCTTGCCCTTGCGGTCGACTGCGCTGTACTGTACCTAAAGAGCAGAACAATCCATTCCGCCCTTTTCCTGATTCTTTTTCTCTTTGCTTCGCTGCTCCCGCTCATCAATAATCCGTCGCACATTCCGCTTCTCCTCCCGCTCATGCAGTAGCCTCTCGGTATTGTATCGGGCATCCCAAACATCATTCATCGATGGCTCCTTCCCTTGGATTTCCGTATACCGCCGCTGTGCGTCCCGTTCGTGTTCCGGGCGGATGGCCTGCCGCACGTTATAAAGCTCCACAGGGTCAACATCTGCTGACTGTGCCTTGAGATTTCTGTATTCCGCGATTGCCTTATCCAATTCGCCCGAATACTTTTTCTCCTGCACAGTCAGCTTTTTCAGACTGTTTTCCATGGCAGCAATTTCCCTGCGGAAAGCCGCCGGGGCAGAGGCATCCTCGTAGGAAAAACGTTCCAGAAGCCGGGCCTTTTCAGAACGTAGCTCCTCCAAGTCCTCCGTCAGCTCCGCAATTTGCGCGGCAAGCTCCCGGCTGCGGAGCACTCGGATTACAGGGAGCTCTTTTTTCTCCTTTGCAAGAGCAGTACGCTTCTTACTCTTTTCCTTGATTTGCCGCACCAGATTCATATAGCGCTCCATTTCCGGCTTCCATATGCCCAGGGATTTGCGGATGTCGTATTGATTGCCCCGGATATCGCGGAGTTGGAGGCAGCAGAGCATGACCTGACTGCGCAGCTTTTCCAGAGCCTCGGCAATGGCCGGAATGGTCTTTGCCACAACGGCTGCCAGCTTTTGAAGCTCAGCTTTCAGCTGGCGGAGCAATGCGTTGTCCGCCTTGATTTGCCTGTTCAGTTCACAGCGTTCAGAGACGATCCCTTTCCGCTCCATAGCACGGGCAGCAGCACCTTCGTGAATTGTGGGCGTTTCTTCCATGCCACGGGCGGCATGGCTGCGGTGGTCGATCCGCTCTTCTCGGCCAGCCTGCTCTAAGCTGCGGTTCGCCGCAGCGGCCCAGCTTTCCCGCCATTGCACCAGCTGCTCCTTGCTGTTCCAGCGCAAGGTAATGGGATTCTGGCGGCCATACCGGCTGCTTTTGGGGTGCTTATCCGCACGGACAAGTACCTGCGCCTCCGCTGCGGATGGGGTCATATAAACCTTCTTTTTCCCAACTTTATAGGGATACTGCTTCTCCCAGCCCTCTTTCTGGGCATTCAAATATTCGGCGGCTGTAAACCCCCGTTCTTCACCGTTCCGGGTGCAGAGGTATTCCCTCTCGGTCTTGTACTGCCAGCGTCTCTGCTCGTCCAGCGGGCGCACAGTCAGAAGAATATGGGCGTGGGGATTATGACCGTCGGTGTCGTGAATGGCAGCGTCCGCACACATTCCGTCGGATACAAACTGATCTTGTACGAATGTCTCTATCAAGGAAATCTGCTGTTCCCGGTTCAGCTCAATGGGCAGAGCCACAACAAAATCTCTGGCAAGGCGGCTATCCTTGGCCTTTTCCAATGCCTCCACAGCATTCCAGAGCTTTTCTCTATCCTGCCATTCCTGCAGAGCGTACTCCGGCAGAAATATCTGCTGCCAGACAAGCCCTTATCCCGTCGTAATCGTTATACAGGCGGGAGCAGCTCAGATAAGCAGAAGCGGCCACGGCAGAGCGACCTGCGCCCCGGCTGACCACCTTCGCTTCCAGATGATAAATCGCCATCTCTTGTTCACCTCGTTCTTTCTTTTTCTGTTTCTCTTTCGCAAAAGAGAAAATAACCCGAAGTCGAGCTTCGGGTCATAGCCGCAAATAAAGCTGCCAGTGGCAGGTTTGTGCGGGCAGGTCGCAAGCTGTTTCCAAAACGGAAACAACTGAGACCTGCGCAGACGATGACAGCAGCACTCGCAGGCGCTGTGGCATTGTCTGGAGGCTGCCCGCAGCAGCCGCATCCGCCTCGCAGAGCGCACGGTTTCCGCAGGAAATACCACCGCCGAAAGGGGTCCCCGCAAAGCCTGCTTTGTGGGGAGAGGAGGAGCAAGGGAGCGTCCGCAGTTTTCGCCAAAGGCGGAAACGGAGGTAAGCGGACTTTGCGACGACGAGGTGGTGAGTAAGTGCGCCCTTCGGGAAAAGAAAAAGGCTTCCAGTTTCCCGGAGACCTTCGAGCAGTTCAATCGTTTCTCTTCATTCTTCGTAATAGATATTCCTCCATCAATGGCGGCTCCATGTTCCGCACTTCCGACAGCACCTTTTCCAGAATTGCACCGGTCTGAATCAGTCTGCGTGTCCTTGCCTTTCGCTCCTTGACCCGATTTCGGGCCTGAACCTCCTCCAGCCGGTGCTGGGCCTGCAGAAGCTTCTTTTCCTCGTCTGTCATAATGGCAAAATCCTCCTTTGCGGTAGTAAAAAAGCGGCCCGGTACCGATGGTTGGTATCAGGCCGCTGATGGGTGATGGTATATTCTTGCTTGCTTTCAATTGTGATGTCAAAATATTCTGATTTTTAATCGTTATGATAGTAAATATTGTGAAATATCATTAAAAATATTAAGGATGTCGTGAAACGCGACACCCTTATGACGGTACTGCTATCATAAATTATATGGATTGATATCAAAAGCTCCCCGCAAAGTCCAATGCCGCGTCCCAGTCCGTCCCTGTGTTGGCCTCCGGCTCCTTGGCCGGTGCTGGTGTTCCTGCCTGCGCACCTTGCAGCAGTTGGAGAAGCGGAACCAATCCGGGCACTGTGGATTGACGAAGGCCCTCCTGGAGGGTTTCCACAACTTTCTCAAGAAAGGCATCCTCCTTCTCCCGGGTTTCCAGATAAGGGTCGGCCTCCAGTTGTCCTTTTCTGGAAAAATAGGCATTGACGGCGGCAATCACAGCGCTGTTCACAGAGTGATATTGCTTGCGATCCACCCGCCGCAAATGCCCCCAGGCCTCTCGGTCTGCTTCCTTTTCCAGGTTTAGCCGGAGGGTGGTTGTATAGACCTGCTTCAAACCATACCGCCCTCTTTCTGAATTCTGCGGGTGGTCAGCATTTCATACCCCTTGGCTGTGGCGCAGATGTCATCATTGAAGAACACCCGGCCCTTGCCATACCTTCCAAAGTTACGAACCAGGCAGCCACCGCCGCCTACTACATACAATCGCATCAGCTCCGGGTCATATTCATGCTCCCGCAGTCGGCGGAAAATGCCGTCCACATACGCAGAAGCGGTTTGGCGGATCGCCTCCAGGTACTTTGGGGCAATATCCGCATTGCCCTCCCGCAGCACCCGCTCAATGGCTGCATCGTTCAGCGTCTTGCCAAACTGCCGCAGGACATTCTCCCGGACGGCCAGCATACACTGGTGCGTTCCGAATTTCTCCGTATAGCAGCCGCCAAGAACGGGGCGAAACTCGTTGATATCCATATCGCATTCACAAATCCTATCCTCATGGCAAAGATGTGGTATGAGGAGTGGCCGTCTGAGGATTTCTTTAGCAGTCAGGAAGAAACCGATGCGGCAGAAGACTTTTCGGAGACGGAAGCGTTAGAAAATGCCGTCTCCCTGGAACGGCGGGGCGAATTTGAACAGGCCCTTGTACGGGACGAGCAGCCCAGAGATTATCATGCAGAGCTGGAGGACGCGGCAGAGGAAGCAGCGCCAGCCAGCGACAAGCGGCTAAAGCGGGAAATCCGTGCGGAGACACTACGGCGGCTGGAAGATGCCGCGAGAACAGAGGCAGACTTTCAGGCCGTCATCCATCAGTGGGATCAGCTGGACAGAAACCGGGAGCGTCGGGAACGGGATCATGAAAACCTTCGGGGTGACGTGCCATTGGAGTACCGCATGATTCCCAATCCTTCGATTGCGCCAATCTGGATGAACAATCCGGCTTACCGGCAGCTCTGCAGTGGAAACTTCCTGGATATTCTTTTTGATTGTCCCCACGAGCTGCACAACCTGGCCGGAAATACCTTTATTTCCGAGCTGCTGCGGGATTTGAATGAAGACCAGCAGGAAATCCTGTATTTTCTATTCGTGCGCCTCTACAGCACCACCCGCCTTGCGGAAATGCGGCACCAGTCAGACAGGAATATCCGCAAGCAGCGCAAAAGCATTTGTGCCAAGCCCCAAAAGCAGATGTATGACCATTTGGTCGGCAGCCAATGCCTGACAAATCGAGAACGAACATTCTTAGAGGAATATGAGCAGGCCCTCCGGGAGCAGGGAAGGAATGCGGCAATTCCAAGAGAAAACAAAACAAAGCCAAGAAAGAAAAAAGCTGCCCTTGAGGAAGCCAAGCGCAGCTGATAAAACCAGATGAAAAGGACAAGCCTATGAAGAATTTCTTTGAACAGTCCCGGTCTTGCTGGGTGCGGTATGACCGATATGAATTGAAAACAGCAGCAGACGGCAAGTGCTATATTACGCCGGGAAAAGATGCCAAGCCGGAAGTTTATAACCCGCTGAAGGAGGCTCCAACCATCGTCCTGGATGCGCTGAATGTGGGGATGCTGATGATGGGGCGAAAGCCTACAGGTGAAGTTCAGACGGCTATTTTGGAATTCGTCACCCACTATGGCCTTTTGGGCTTTATGACCGCCCTGCCGACAACACCGTCTTTTATGGAATACGAGGCGGTCTACCTTCCAAAGAATCATTTTATTAGAGCAGAAACCATGTCCACAGAGGACTATCTTTCTGCGTTCTTTCCTTTTGAAAATCTGGACGTGGTCAAGCAAGGGGTGGAATCCTGCTGGAGCGTTTCCGAAGACCGGGCAATGATGGCCCTGACCATGACTTTTGCTGACGAGCCCATGGCAAAGAACATGAGCTTCCAACGTCAATACGCCGAGCCCTACGATTGGATTGCCCAGCAGCTCAAGGACTGGGCCTTTAACCTGTCTACGACTTTCTTTTACTACAATGCCCCTCTGGACAAGGACAGCAGGCAGCTTCTCCAGAAATCCATGAAAGCCTTTGGAGGTATCGCGCCCGCCTACCATATCGAGCTTTTGGACAAGCCCACACTTTATTGGGACTTTCATTCGCTGCTCCTGGGCATTCAAATGATGTTCAGCTTTATGCTGGTAGATGCTTCCAAGCCGCTAAAGCTGTGCAAGCATTGCCAGCGGGTGTTTCTGAGCAATCGCGGCAATGCGGAATTTTGCAGCCTCAGATGTAGAAACCAGTATAACAGGAAATTCCAGAGGGAAAGTACAAAATCCGAAGAATAGCACAGAAGCCCTCACGGCAGCGTAATCAGCATACCGCGAGGGCTCCTTTTACTTTATGGTTTTATGCGTATACGAGTTCCCGCAAAATAACCTCTTCCGCACGGCTGCGAATAGAGTTGCAACGCCGTACCCACTCCATCTGATCAGCCGCCTTTAGTGCCTCCGTAACACCTTCCTGGGCCATCATGTCCTTTTCCATAACCTCCAGCTGTTCCCGGCAGGCAGTGTCGATTTCCTCCAAATGCGCCATAAGCCGCTCCGTAACCAGAAGCTCGTGGTAAAGGAAAGGGCGATGCTTTTCCAAATACGTCCGGCGCATCCAGCCGTACTTTCCAATGCTGTATTCCTTGGAGTCCCGCAGCGTCAGGTTCGGGATGTAATAATCCCCGCATTTTCTGTAGGTCAGTTCCATATGATACTCCTTTGTGTGAATATGTGTTGACAGCTACAATAAGAGAGAAGCATCCCTCCTAAATCATAACTGTTTTCCATTCACCACAAATGAGCCGCAGTCATGATGTAATACTTGGTGGAAACCACCCTTTATAAATTACATCATGACAGAAAATACTTCTCAGGCTGCGGAGTCTAGCGCCGCAGCGCTGTGCAGAGCGCAACCGCCGCAGGCGGCTCTTAGCGCGTCGCTGTGCGAGTTGTTCGCCATAGGCGAACAAGGAGTGCGCGCGGCAGACTGCAAAAACTTGTCGGAAAAGCCCGTAAGGGGTTTTTCGACAGTCTGAGGGCAGCCATTTTACGGCTGCCCTGTCTATATTTTAGTTCAGATTCAGCTTTCTGGTGGTCAGAAAGTACATGATAAAGTATCCGCCAACGATGGTCACGGCGGACAGGACATTCATGGTCCCCATGACGCTGAGGGTTTTGTTCAGCGCGCCGTTGCCGACCAGAACTGTTACCTCGATGATCGTCCACACAAGGCTGATGCCGTAATAGACCAGAATTGCCATGAGAATGGGATGCTTCTTTGCGGCCATGCCGCCGATGGTCACGGCCAGCATCAGCATAATCAGCTGGCTCAGGGCTGTCAGGAACGCCGCCAGCGCCACCTCAGCCACCACGCCGCCGTAGGGCACAAATTCCAGCCACAGCTTCTCCAGCTCCTCCCAGAGCCGGGGCCAGAAGTCCGCCGGGGCCTCGTTCCAGGGAATGCCCAGAGCGCTGATCCCCAGTCCCAGCACACAGGCCACGGCCGTTGCCAGAAGCACCGCCAGGATTTCCAGAATGCTGGCCAGAATGGAGGACAGCATCAGCTGGTGGCCGTTTACCGGCAGGGTAAAGGTCAGGTAGCCCTCCTCGGTAAAACGGCTTCTGTAAAACCGCCAAAGGGCGTAGAAAATGCTGGCCGCCCAGGCCACGTTGATAACCATAATGGCCGCCACACACAGAAGCGCCACAACAATCTCCACAGTTCCATGTACGTTCCAGCTGCGGGTCTCCGCCATGAACAGCCCGCAGCCAACAAACCCCAACACCAGAGCGGCAATCAGCACCGCCAGGCACAGAATTCCAACAACCCGGCGGCTGGCCCGCCACTCCGCTTTGATCAGTTTTCCAAACATCTGAATACCTCCCGGAACAGTTCATCCAAAGACTTGCCTGTCTCCTCCCGGGTCTCGTCGGTATTGCCCTGACGAATGACCTTTCCCTGAGACAGGAACACAAATTCATCCAGCACCCGCTCCACATCCGCGATCAGGTGGGTGGAGATGAGCACCGTGGCGCTGGGGTCATAGTTGGTGATAATGGTGCTGAGAATGTAGTCCCGGGCCGCCGGGTCTACCCCGCCGATGGGCTCATCCAGCAGATAGAGCCTTGCCCGCCGGGACATGACCAGCACCAGCTGGACCTTCTCCTGATTGCCCTTGGAGAGGGTCTTTAATTTTGCATTGGGGTCGATGTGCAGGACAGACAGCATTTCTTCTGCCCGGGTACGGTCAAAATCGGCGTAAAAATCCTGGAAGAAGTCCAGAATTTCGCAGATGCGCTGCTGCCTGTTCAGATAGGTCTTATCCGGCAGGTAGGAGACGACCGCCTTGGTTTCCGGGCCGATTTTCCGGCCGCAGACGGTGACCTCCCCGGCGCTGGGGGTCAGCAGGCCCGCGGCGATTTTCAAAAAGGTGGTCTTGCCGCTGCCGTTTGGGCCGAGCAGGCCCACGATCTTTCCCTGGGGCAGCTCCAGCTCCAGGCCGTCCAGCGCCCGGGTGCCGCCGTAGTTCTTCACAAGGCCGGTGGCCTTTAATACTGCGTTTTCCATATTACTTCTCCTCTTCCTTCACATGAAGCATGATCTCCGCCGCCTGGGCAGGGGTAATGCCAAACACCTTGAATTTCTCCACGCACTCCCGCGCCAGGTCCTCCAGGGCCTGCTGCCGCATTGCCTCCAAAATCTTCTCCTCCTTTGTCACCGTTCGTCCGCTGGTGCCGCCGCCAATGAGCAGGCCTTCCCGCTCCAGCTCCGTCAGCGCCCGCTGCATGGTATTGGGATTCACCTGGGCCTGCATGGCCAGCTCCCGCACCGATGGCACCCGCCCCCCGGGGGGAAGCTCCCCCCGCAGGACCGCACCCCGGATATTCTCCATGATCTGCTGGTACACCGGCCTGTCGCCGGAAAATTTCCAATTCACATCTCGTGCCTCCTGTACTGCTGTATTAGTGTATTCATACAATAGCACAATAGTACAGGATTGTCAAGGGGGAATTCGATAATTTTTATACCGGTGCCAGGCATCCTTTCCCGCGGCACCTTTTTGTCTGTCCTTGGGGCTTTGGGCTCTATTGCCAGTATCGTGTCTCTCGTACTGTACTTGTACGATAAAAAGAAGTGAGTCGTCTGCTGCAATCAGACGACTCACGGCTCTAAGTGCTTTGTACTTAACGTTGTAGGCGTTATGTAGTGGCAACCGTCGGGTTTCCACCACGGGGAGGTGCCTGTTCCCAGCGGGCATCTCCCTGTTTTTATATTATAGACCGGCCCCGCCAAAATGTCAGGTGTACATGGTCAGTGACAGGGCACGGCTATTTTTACGGTAAAATACGTTATTTTCTCTTTTTCAGCATGGTCTCATGCATGACGACCATCAGGGCCAGTACGGCCAGCAGATAGAAGGGAAACAGGGCCATGGTGGTCTTCCCTGCGAGCCAGCCGAAGAGCGGGGGCATGAGGCAGTTGCCGATGTAGGCACTGGCCATCTCCACGCCGATAACGGCCTGGGACTTGTCCGCGCCGAAGTGGGCCGGGGTGGAATGGATGACGCTGGGGTAGATGGGGGCACAGCCCAGGCCGATGAAAATCAGTCCCGCCAGAGCGGCGCTCTCCCCCACCGGCAGCAGCAGGGCTGCAAGGCCCAGGGCGATGATGCCCTGCCCCATACGAATCATCTGGGTGTCCGTCCACTTGGCCGCCAGGATGCCGCAGACGGCCCTGCCCAGGGTAATGCCGATGTAGAAGAGGCTGGCAAAGCCGGCGGCCGTCTCCGGGGCCACCCCCTTGTGGAGCACCAGATAGCTGCTGGCCCACAGGCCGGTGGTCTGCTCCAGAGCGCAGTAGCAGAAGAATGCAATCAGGATTTCCTTTGCGCCGGGAAGCCCCAGTATTTTGCCAAGGCCCAGCACCTCGCCGCCTTTCTCCTCCTGGGCGCCCTCCCCTGCCCCGGTCTTCCACAGAGGCAGGCTCAGGAAAATCAGGCAGGTGAGCACCAGCTGAATCAGGCTGATGATCCGGTAGCCCATGGGCCACCCGGCGCCGCCGGACAGGGCAGCGCCCATGATATAGGGGCCAACGGAGGCCCCCACGCCCCACATGCAGTGGAGCCAGCTCATATGGCGGCTGGAGAAATGGAGGGCCACATAGTTATTGAGGGCCGCATCCACGCTTCCGGCACCCAGGCCATAGGGCACCGCCCACAGGCACAGCATCCAGAACTGCCCGCTGATCGAAAATCCGAAAAGGGCCAGAGCGGTCATGGCCACGCTGATGGCCGTCACCCGCCCCGCCCCCAGGCGGCGGGTCAGCCGGTCGCTGAGCAGGCTGGAAATGACGGTACCGCCGGAAACAATGCAGAAAATAATGCCGGAATAGGAAACCGGCACCCCAAAGCCCTGGTACATAGACGGCCAGGCCGCCCCCAGCAGGGAATCCGGCAGGCCTAAGCTGATAAAGGCGGCGTAGATTACCGCCAGAAGCAAATGGATCATCCTGAATGCCTCCTGTGTGTTTGACACCATCCTATCACAAAGCTTTCCAAAAAGCTATCCCAATTGCAGAAATCTACAAGGATCGCTCAAAAGCCTCAATTTGTCTGCCCTCGGAGCGTTGGGCTCCATTGCCAGCATTGTGTCTCTCGTGCTGTATCTGCGCGATAAAAAGAAGTGAGCCGTCTGCTGCAATCAGACGACTCACGGCTTTGAGCGCAAAGCGCTCATCCCTGTAAGTTTTATGTAAGTGGCAACCGTCGGGTTTCCGCCACGGGGAGGTGCCTGTTTCCAGCGGGCATCTCCTTGTTGTTTTTATTATAGACCAGCCCCGCAAAAATGTCAAGCGCATGGGGCTGGCTCTTTGGGCAATCAAATCAGATCTTCTTTTGCTTTTTGTTCCAGTAGATATAAAAGCCCACGTTCAGCACAATGCCCACTGCCGTGGAGACGGGGGCGGCCAGGCCGATTTTGGTCAGGCTGGCGTTGGGCTGGATGCTCATGTAGTAGGACAGGGGCAGCCGCACCAGCAACGTCTGGACAATGCCCTGAATCATCACCCACAGGGTCTGGTTGTTGCCGTTGAAATAGCCCACCATGCTGAACAGCACCGCCGTGACAATGGTCTCCGGGGCGAAGCCCTTGAGGTATTCAAAGCCCTTTTGAACCACCTCCGCATCCGGAGAGAAGACGGATGCAAGCAGGTCCCCTTTCAGCAGCACCAGGGCAAAGACCGCAACGCCGAAGACCAGCCCTAAGCCAATGCCGGTGAACATGGTCTTTTTTGCCCGCTTCCGGTTGCCTGCGCCCACATTCTGGGCCACAAAGGAGGCCATGGACTGCATCAGGGCGCTGGGAATCAGCATGGCAAAATTGACGATCTTGCTGGCCACGCCGTAGCCGGAGGAGGCCGTGAGCCCCAGGCGGTTCACAAAGGCGCACAGAGCCAGAAAGGACAGCTGGGTCAGAAACTCCTGCAATGCCAGGGGCAGGCCGATGCCCAGGAACTTGCCGCACTGGTCGTTCAGCCGGAAGTCCGTCCTGCGGATGGAGAAGGGCAGCTTCTTTTTCAGCAGGATGACCAGGGCGAACACAACGCTGACGGCCTGGGCCAATACCGTTGCAATGGCTGCACCGGCGGCGTCCATTTTGAAGACCGCCACCAGGAGCAGGTCTCCTGCAATGTTCACAATGCAGGCCACCAGCACGAACAGCAGCGGAGACCGGCTGTCCCCCAGGCCCCGGAAAATGGCGGAGAACAGGTTATAGCTGACGATGAAGAAAATGCCGCAGCCGCAGATGCGGATATAGCTGGCAGTCAGCTGAATTGCCTCCTCCGGGGCCTGCATCAGCACGGCGATAGGCCGGGCAAAGCACACCAGCAGGACAAACAGCGCTGCCGACAGGATGGCAAACACCACCGCAGCACCGCCCAGGACCGCGCCGATCTTTCCTTCGTTCTTCTCCCCCAGATACCGGGCAATGAGCACCGTCACACCCATGGCCAGCTGGGTCACCACGAAGGTGACCAGGTTCAGCACCTGGCTGCCGGTGGAGACGGCGGACAGTCCGGCCGTGGAGCCGAACTGCCCCACAACCAGCAGGTCCACTGCGCCATAGGCCGCCTGCAAAATCAGGGCTCCCAGCACCGGGAGCATGAACAGAGACAGCTTTTTCAGGATGCTGCCCTGGGTAAAATCCGTTTTTTCAGTATTCAAGGGAAATTCTCCTTTCCGACATGGCTGTATAGAGCTTTTGGACGGTGCGAATCGTGCAGGCCACGTCTTCATCCAGGACATCCTCCAGCAGCGGGGCAAGCTGGGCAAAAACCTGCCCATTGAAGGTCCCGGACAGGCGCTTGCCCGATTCGGTGACGGTGAGGTACGTAACACGTCCGTCATCCGGAGAGGTCTTCTTTTCCAGGTACCCACGCTGCTCCATCTCCTTGACGGTGCGGGTCACTCCGGGGCGGGGAATGTTCAGTGCATCGCTGATGTCGGACACCTTCACCCGGACACCCTGCCTCTCCAGGCGTTCGATAGTATCGAGATAGTGGATATAGGACGAGCTGACCCCCTTGGGCAGCTCCGGAAGCAGCTCCCGCGCCCGCTTGGCCTGATAGCAGGCATCCAAAAGGGCCTTGATGTTTTCGACTGTCATTTGGTTTTCTCCTTATAGTTACCTTTGATAATTATCGTTGGTAATTATACAGGGGCATTCCAGATTTGTCAAGACGGAAAGATTCCCCTGAGGGGGGAAAGCTTCCCCTACAGGGGAGCCTTAGAACGCGCATATTTCCAACCACTCTCTCCCGCAAGACCCCTCATCCACCGCTGCGGCGGTCCCCCTTCCCCGTGGGGGAAGGTTGGGGAAAAAAGCTTCCCCTCCGGGCGGTGCGTCGCGCAGCGAATTGAATCTAACATAGCTGCCGGTGGCAGCTATA
>OLOX01001582.1_pt1 | contig 21084 bp, 17 predicted proteins | sample 1672091 | NCBI WGS metagenome assembly OLOX01 (sample SAMEA3136644, study PRJEB25190) | human gut metagenome | reverse complement strand
TATGGCCAATCAAATTCCCCCGATAGATATAAACTTCAGTAATAAAACTATTGCAATATTATTGGTTGATGACAATATGTATTGTAATACTATATGGGATGAGTATATAAAAGAATTATTAGTAAAAGAAGACAATGGGGCACTAAAAATATTTGCCGTCAAACTATCCAAGTATGCTTTCGACATAAACCCACTTCTTCAAGAAGAACAGTTTATTTGTTTGAAAAATGAGAATATTGAAACTGATTGGCATGAATTTCAAATAAGACTTTATGATAACATTTTACGCTATTTAAAGTCTTATAAAGTTGGGCAAAAGCTAAAATTATTCATTAGCCATTCTAAAAAGGATAAAGATCATTTAGGTGAATCTACGGCAATTTCTTTAAGAGATTATTTGCGTTCAGATACTAAACTCGATTCTTTCTTCGATGTTAATGATATTTTGGATGGTCATCAATTTGCCCAACAGATTCAGTCAGGTATAGCTTCATCCTTATTAGTTATCATAGAATCTGATACATATTCAGAAAGAGAATGGTGTCGAATTGAAGCTATCTCTGGTAAGAAAAATAATGTACCTTCAATATTAGTAAATGTATTGAATGGAGTTTCTTCTCGAACATTCCCGTATTTGGGTAATATGCCAAAGATTAGATTTAATGGCAAATGGGATGACGTAATTATCTTGCTTCTACGTACTGCGTTAGACCAATATTATGAGAAAGAATATCTTGAGCAATTGGTAATGAAGTGCGATTTGCAAAATACTTCTATTCTTCCTGTTCCTCCGGAATTAATGAATTTAATTAATATTGAAGATAATATAAAATCAATACTCTATCCTGAACCACCGTTAGGTCGTGAAGAGTTGGAGGTTTTGAATAAAAATGGTAAGATTACAAGTTTTGTTACTCCGAGTCAGTTATATTCAAATATGAATAAGATACAGGATAAGAAAATCGCAATTTCTATTTCGGAAACTCCGGAGGCTTTAACTAAAGGAATCGGCAAAGCCATGTTTGATGATTTATCTGTTGAAATAGCTCGTCATCTGCTTGTTACTGGAGCTAAATTGGTGTATGGAGGTGATCTTAGAATTGGTGGTTTCACAAAACTTTTATGCGATCTTTCATGTCAGTATGGCATAAAAGAAAAGTCTGATCCAAGTACAATCTATTTCACAAATTATTTTGCTTGGCCTATATTTAATAGGCTCTCAAAATCTGACATCGCTGAATTTAAATACGACCGTGTGGAAATAGTAAAAACAGAAATACCCAAAGGTGTAGGTGAGGAGGATAAGGGGAAGTTCTTTGAGCCAACTACGCCAAGCAAAATGTTTCTTTGGGCAAATTCTTTATCTATTATGCGTAAAGAAATGGAAGAGAATGTTAATGCACGTATCGTTTTGGGTGGCAAAATTGTCAATTTTAAGGGGCGTATGGCCGGAATATTTGAAGAGGCGATTTGTGCTATACAGAAAAAACATCCAATTTATTTATTAGGAGGATTTGGTGGAGCTTCTGCACAAATAGTGAAACTAATGAAAGGTGAAACTACGGCAGAAAAACTATTTGAAGAAGCAAAAACCAATGAGGATTATAAAAAATTAATTGAATATTGCCAAATGAGTTGTCTGCCAACGATAAATTACGATGAACTAAAGAAATTCGAAAATAAGGATTATCAGGTTCTTAGAAATGGACTTGATAAAGATGAAAATGAAATTTTATTCAACTCTATTAATATTCCCGAGATAATATCATTGATTCTCAAGGGTATTAATAAAGCTTTTAACTATTAATATAAATTATGCATAAAGTATTTGTAAGTTTTCATCATGCCAATGACCAGAAATATAAAGAAGGTTTGGTTAGTTGGGCTGAAAAAAATAAAGTATTCATTGATGGCTCTGTTGACATGGGCGAGATTCCAGAAGATTGGGACGACCAAAAGATACGCGAATATATACGCGACGAGCATTTGAAGGATACAACCGTAACCATTTTACTTGTAGGAACTGAAACAAAAAATCGCAAGCATATTGATTGGGAGTTATATTCAAGTATGTACGATGGTACGGTGAATAAGAAGTCCGGCATTATTGTGATATTACTACCATCTGTTAAAAGCGAATATTATACATGCGCTCATAGTAGTGAGAAAACGTTCTACCCAGAGACGACACAATGGATGTCTATTGATAGCCGAGAAGAGTATCATAGGCGTTATCCATACTTACCGGAACGCATCATTGATAATTTGCTCGAACCCAATGCCTTTATATCTGTAATCAATTGGGATAAGCTAACACCAGATATTTTGAGACAGATGATTGATAATGCATATAATAGTCGTGCCACTTGCACTTATGATTTATCAAGGCCAATGCGTAAAAAAAATGGATAAGTAGAATAATAGATTATGGCATTAAATAGATTTTATTTAACCGAAAATTCCATTGCACAAAGAAGTGGTTTATGTATATTCATAAGTCACCAAAAAAGAGATGCGGACACTGCTAAAAAAATAGCAGACTATTTTATTACTTCTGGTATTGATGTCTATTTTGATGAATATGATACAAAAATAGACAGAACGAGACCTTACTCGGTTGTAAGTGCAATTAAAACAGGTATCAGAAACAGCACGCACATGTTATGTCTTTTATCCCAAAATGCATTGGATTCAAAATGGATCCCTTGGGAAGTTGGATATGGATATGATAGAACAACTGTTGTAGGGTTAACATTAAAAGAAATATCACAATCAGTCTTACCCGAGTATCTTCAAATCGTTCCAATTCTAAGAGGTACAAAATCGTTGAATAACTTTATTTCTAATGTGTTAAAACGAGATGAATCAACGCTTATAAATGAGAGGAAATTATTTGCCGCATATCAATCTCAGCATCCTTTAGACTCTGTTCTTAATTGGGAACTGTAACATAACTTCCAGCAGGTATAATACCTTGCTGGAAGTTTATATAATATACCAAACAGTACTTGTATATCTTAATCGGGTAAGAGGAAAACGAAGAAGTAAAATTTCTCCTACTCAATTTGTTTTTGTAAGTCCTAAAAGTATTTCAAGATTTGCTTTTCCTTCCTCTGTCTTCCACTTTTTTCTCATTTTCTTTTGATTTTCGCCTTCAAGGGTTTCCAAAGCTTTTTCTTCTTGTTTTGTGGTTATATCAAGATATACCATTGTGGTTTGAATACTTTCATGCCCAAGTAAGTATGAGATTTGGGCTATGTTCATCCCGTTTTCAAGCCAGTGTGAAGCTTTGGCATGCCTAAATTGATGGGCATGTAAATCCATAGGAACATCTTGGCACCTTTCATGAGCCATTGTGGCATATTTTTTCAGCATCTTGTTCACGTTTTCAGCGGACATCGGGACATATATGCCTTTGCTCTTAGAACAGAAAAGTAATGCATTTGCATCATTCTGTTTCGGATGGTATTTGATAAGATACCTTTTCAAGCATTGTGCTGGCTTGGCCAAAAGAGGAATCGGACGTTTCTTTCTTCCTTTGCCAATGACTATTATGTGAGGTTTTACACAGTCTATAACAATATTGCTAATTTTCAGAGTCAGAAGCTCGTTGATGCGCACAGCGGTGGAATATAAGAGAAGCATCAGAGTGTAATCACGAAAGCCTATAGTACTCCCTTGATTAGGCATGGACAACAATACATCAACAGCCTGTTTACTGAGCCCGATGACCTTTCTTTTAGAGTTTTTCTCATTTGGAACATTTTCCGCTTGTAAGAAAACAGACATATAGGATATATCTCTAAACGACAAATATTTCAGAAAAACACGCAAAGCTGACAATCTTACATTACATGTTGCTGGACTGCAACCCCTATTTTCCTTTAACCAAATGATCCACTCCATTATATATTCCATACAGAAACATTCTGCGCTTAATGTTTCTGGTGTAGTGCCTTTTATGACTCTGAGGAATTCTACATAGAGTTTCACGGAGATCTTATAATTTCTCTTTGTGTGAGGACTGCATGCCTTGATTGAAGGGACATAGTGTTCGAGCCAGTCATGCAGATAATCAGCTATCTGCATTGCTTGCGGATTAATCTTCTTTTTCATCTGTCTTTAATTTTAATAATTGATTCTCTGTATATTCCATTATATCAGAAATCGCTGGGGTCAAGGAATAATAAGCCAGCGTGCTCTCTATTTGCCGGTGTCCCATGCTCTTGCTTAAAGCCAACAACTTGTCATGGATGGTAAATCCTTGGTGTGTCCAGCTGTTTATGTTTTCTATGGCATAGTTGTGTCTTAGCTCATATGGGATAGCGTAGGATGAATTGCAACTTTGCCACAACACCCGAAAATGATACGTAACCCAAACAGAAGGGTGAGACTTGTCATCCGGTGTCGGAAAGAACACTTTGCGGTGCGGTACTAACCTAGATATATTCTCGTCGTAAGTACGCATTAGAGCCAACATTGTATTATGGAGAACGACATAATGTTGGTCATGCCCTTTACTTCGCTTGATGGAAATTACGCCATTTTCAAGGTTTACATCATCACGTTCCAGCAGGATGGCTTCGGTTGTCCTCATCCCAGAACTGTACAATAAGCGAAAGAATACTGGCAGTGTCATGCGTTGGATTGTGGCGAGACGGCCACGTCTTGGCTTTGTGTTGTCGCAAGCATTGAAGAAGCGTTTCAATTCATCATATGTGAAAGGATGCGGCGTATAAGTTCTTGGCACAGACCTTGGCACTTTTGGCAGGGCTATTTTTGTCATTCCACGTTTGTTCATGTATTTGATGAAGTCCAGAATAGGATATACACGTGACACGCAAGAGTTTGTGCATTCAGATGGACGTTGCCTGCACCATCTGTCCACGATTTCTTGGGATAGTTCGATCTGTCCGGGATATTCCCTCGCACAAAAATGGTCAAATAGTATTACGTTCTTGATATAGCTGTGGCTGTCACGCCCGGAAGCCTTGCGGTATTTTACGTATCCTTCTATCGCGTTGGAAAGGAATGAAGTCGTTTTCATCTGCCAAACACCTCCTTTCCAACCGGGAATCCCTCGATGCTTAGCGAACACTCTTTCAGGTGTTTGAATTCCGCACTGAGATAGCGGTCGAGAGAGCTTGGGGACGAATGGCCAAGGGTGGCACTTATAACAGGCTGTTGCACACCGCCCTGCAACAGGGATGTCGCTACATGGTGGCGAAACAGGTGCATGCTCTTTCTTTCATTTTCACCTTGCCTTATTCCTGCTTTGTACATGACTTTTGAGCATATGGCATCAAGATTGCTTGTGTGGAGTCTTCTGTGTGGCACGTGTACTGTGAGAAAAACATATGGTTCCGGGCATTGGGGACGCTCTTTGAGCAGGTAATCAAAGACAGCATTCCCGACTACGGCGCGAAGCGGCAATGTAAGGGGCTGTCCCGTTTTTGCCTGTGTGATTTTTATAAGGTCGTGTTCCCAATCGAAGTTCTCAAGCGTGAGAGCTGAGATGTCACACCCACGCAATCCCGTGTACATGGCCAAGGTTATGATGGCTTTGTCCTGCAGGGATATTGTGCCGTCGTGCTCCAAGGTATGCCTGATGGCCGTCAGTTCTTGCTCTGTAAGGTATTGAATGTTCTTACGCATGTTGGGTATGGCCGGCAGATATGCGATTATACGTTCAACGGATTTGCCATAGTAAGGCAAACAGGCTTTCAGCCCATACTCCACCGAATATTTGAGCGAATGGCCCATCTTCTGTTTTTCGTCTTTGGAAAACACTTCCAACACCGCATCCTCTGTTATTGATTCGAATGAATACACACCCATTTCCTGTAACCGGAAGAAGAACGAAGATAGCGCATACTTCACGTTTGTTGAAAATTTGCAACGCCTGTCTACCACGTTGAAAGCCATGTCCGTTACATTCCTGTATTCTTCGCCAAGCAATTCGTAATGGTGAGGTTTGATGTAGTGTTTGCATCCGTCGGGTAATAATCCATTCTCGATATATTGGCAGATTACACGTAACAGGCGTACCTTGTTTCTGCAAGTATACTTGTTGGACCACAATTCTTTTAGTGTCGGTTCAACATCGGCGAGACTCTTCCATTTGTAATGTTCGGAATTGCCCGATAACCACTCAGCCATTTTCTTCACATAGTCTATGTACATGGCTGAATAACCTGTGTCTTGTAAATAAGAAACAAGCCCTTTGACTTTTTCATTCAGATTAAATATGTCCATAATCGCATCTTGTTTGAATGTTATTCTACAATTATAGACGGAATATAATCAGAACTGATTAAGACTCAAAACAAATGATTGCTAAACAATTGAATAATTTTATCGGAAATTCCTAAAAGTTCTGATAATGCGATAAATCCGAAATTTTGGATTTGAGTCACAATTTCAAGAACCTGATGTTCAACACACGCCATGCGAGGGTTTCCGGCCTGGGCAATCCCGAAGGAAGCATGAAGGCCATGAACATGCTTTTCGCCATCCGTACCATACAGGAGCGCACAGGCAGAGATTTGGGAGCCACTTTCCTGTCCGGTACGACCATTTCCAACAGCCTGACGGAACTCTATCTCCTTTTCAAATATCTCCGTCCGAAGGAAATGGAGCGGCAGGGGATTACCTGCTTTGACGGCTGGGCGGCCGTCTATGCAAAGAAAAGCACGGACTTTGAATTTTCAGTAACCAACCAGGTCGTGCAGAAAGAGCGTTTCCGCTATTTTATCAAAGTGCCGGAACTCGCCAATTTTTATGCGGAGATAACCGATTACAAAACGGCCGAGGACGTAGGGGTTGACAGGCCGGAACTCAACGAGCAACTCTATCACATACCGCCCACTCCCCAGCAGGAGATTTTCATTCAAAAACTGATAAAGTTCGCTGAAACCGGGGATGCGACCTACATAGACAGGGAGCCTCTGTCCGAAGCGGAGGAGAAGGCACAGATGCTGATCGCCACCAACTACTCGAACAAGATGTCGCTTGACATGCGGCTGATAGACCAGCAGTACGGCGACAGTCCGGGAAACAAGGCGTCCCACTGCGCGGCCAAGATTGCGGAGTATTACTACAAATATCTTGACCAGAAAGGCACACAGTTCGTATTCTCGGACCTGAGCACTTACAAGCCGGACCAGTGGAACATCTACAGCGAAATAAGGCGCAAGCTCGTGGAAGACCACAATATCCCGGAGAAACAGATAAGGTTCATCCAGGAGGCGAACAGCGACAACGCACGCAAGGAACTGTTCAAGGATATGAATTCCGGGCGCATCCGTTTCCTTTTCGGTTCCACACAGAAACTGGGAACGGGTGTCAACGCGCAGGAACGTGCCGTGGCCATCCATCATCTGGACATACCCTGAAGGCCGTCCGATCTGGAGCAGCGCAACGGACGCGCGGTGAGAAAAGGCAATATCATCGCCAAGCAGTACGCCGGCAACAAGGTGGACTGCTATATCTATGCGGTGGAGAAGTCACTGGACAGCTACAAGTTCAACCTGCTGCAAAACAAGCAGGTGTTCATCAACCAGCTCAAAAGCCGCAATCTGGCCGCCCGTACCATTGACGAGGGGGCGATTGACGAAAACGGAGGCGGCAGTTTCAGCGAATACGTGGCCATCCTTTCAGGCAACGACGACCTGCTGGAAAAGGCGAAGCTGGACAAGAAACTGGCGGTCCTCGAAAGCGAGAGGCAGGCATTCCACCGTAACAAGGGAAACGCGAAAGGCAAGCTGAATGAAAGGACTTCGGGAATAGAAAAAAACAATGCCTTTATCGGGCGTTTCACCAGGGACTGGGAATATTTCAACAAGGTGGCCCCCGCAGATGCGAAAACCGGACTCCGTCCCAATCCCCTGAAACTGGACGGTGTGGACTCGGACAATATCGAGGTACTCGGCAACCGGCTTGCCGCAATCAACCGGAATGCCCGGACGGAGGATGACTATATGAAAATCGGGACCCTGTTCGATTTTCGTATCCTTGTCCGTACCGAAAGGACCTGTGAGGGGGACATGCAGGCTTTGCAGAACAAGTTCATGGTCGAGGGGTTGGACGGCATCAAATATACCTACAACAACGGTTATATTGCCAAAGACCCGAAACTGGCCGTCATGAACTTCATCAATGCGCTGGAACGCATTCCCGCCATGATAGAGAAACGGGAGAAGGAGAACGCGGAGCTGTCGAAGGACATCCCGGTCCTTCGAGAGATTGTGGCGGCCTCATGGCCCAAGGATGCGGAAATCAAATGGCTGAATGAAGAGCTTGCCACGCTGAACCGGAAAATACAGCTTGCCATAAAGCCGGCAGGCGGGCATGAAGACGGAACGGATGACGGACCGGAACAGTCACAGAAAGCAAGGCACGTCCCCCCAATGAAAATTGCCGCCCCGTCAAACGGACTGAAAAAAATATCCTAAGTTTGCCGTAAAGAGCCGCTTTTCAGGAAATGACAAAGGTATGGCCGGCACCCGGATAAATCCGGTCTGCCGGCCATACTCTTATCTGTAATGGGAAGAAGGGCACTCCGTCATTCCTCTTCCTCAAAGGAAAGGCTTTCCACCTGTCTGTTAATAACCTTCCAGTCAATGGAATCCTTCAGATTGATTATATCCACAATCGAATAATGCCTGGTCCCGTTCTCCTCTTCCGCAAAACGCAGACGCCCGCTCAGACGCTGTTTCTCAATCTCTGCCGGGTCGAGGTTTATCAGTTCACAAACCTCATCGGGCAGCATGGAGAGTTCTACACAGTTATCCTCACAGATATGTTGCAGCACGGCCAACATGTTGAGGGACTTCTTGTAACTTCTCACGAGTGCGGCGAACGAGCCGCTTTCAACCTTAATCATCTTTTTCATAACCTTTTATTTTTAGAGTGTTCTTCTTTTTCCAGCAGCATGGCACGCAGCACGTCCGAACGGCGGTAGTAAATCTTCCCCTTGTCACGGTGGAAAGGCAACGAACCGTCATTGCGGCGTCTTAGAAGTGTCCTGTCGGACATTTTGGTAAGCAGGCGCACGCCTTTTGAATCCAGTATCTCGCTGTCGGGCAAGTTATGTATGGCAGGAGCTAATAACTTCTCAATGTTGGTTACTTTGGCGAGTATGGCACTGAGCATGTGCGTCATCTGCCCACCCGGTGCAGTTCTTCTGTTATTCATAATGACCTTGTTTTTATTGTTACGGTGCAATATTACGGAGATATTATAAGGCCGTTGGTTACTCAACCGTTGAGCAACCGCCAAAAAAAGACAGGAAACGACAAGTCGGGACAAAAAATAGCCGGGAGGCACTGTTCCCGGCTATTTTACGACAAGCAAGCATCAATAGGTACACATTTTACCATTAACGCTTTAACAATCAGAATAATACAAAAAATAAACAAGAAAATATTTTGTTATATTCCAAATTTTGCCTATTTTTGTATGTGAGTTATTTGAAACTATGCAAAGCAGTGTAACCCGAAGCAGAACTTCCATATCCAAATCGTTACCTGCATCTTTTACACTCTCTATATTTGTCTTATCTTCAAAGAGTTACATCGAAATATTTTGTTTTACACCGGGAAACTTTAGTTTCTGCAGTTTGGAACTAAAGTTTCTTCAGCTTACAAATTATTAGATAATTCAGTTTCTTTCGAAGACGTGTCTTTTTCTATAAGGCATAAAATTGTTCCTACTGTTTGATAATTCTCGTATTGACCTTCAATCCGTTTTTATCTTTGGAGAAAGACGATATATAGTTACACTCCTTTAATAATGATAAAAGGCTTCGGTTCAGTTCTGTGTCGGGTATAATTGGGTGTTTTCCGTTCTCCTTCATCTTGCTGTAGGGTAATGGCAACAATGCCAATAGCTCATCAATCACATCATGGTTATCCTGGTTTTGTCTGATAGTATGATAAATGACTGTTATTGCTTTCTCTAATACGGATGCCTTGACAAGAACCTTTTTCAGCAGGTCATAATCTATTTCTGTTTCATAATCTGTTAATATTTCACAGATAATATTGGCGAGTTTCTGACTGACATCTATGGAAGTTGCTTTCAGTTGTTGGAGCACAACTGATTTTTCTTTGCCGGATAACTTGTAGCTACCAAGCAAACAGAGAGCCAGGTCTTTGTTATAAGCTATTTTATCTTTGTCCTTTAAAAACTCATTTTTATGATGCAACAGAAAATTGCCATAGAGTATATCACTATGACGGCTGAGGTATCGGATATTATCCTCCGTATACTCAATGCTATTCTGATCTATTAAATAGCTGATTCGCTCATCTTCCAAATTTAAAAGTTCCTCATTCAGATCCATTTTACACAGGAAGGCTGAGAATATCTGCTTGTAGGAATTAATACTAATCCGGTTACTACCCATAATATTATTAAATAGCGAATGCTTATGTGGCTCACTTCCTGCAAATCTTCTTGTTCCCAGTATTTCCGCATGTTTATCTAAATATGCCCATAAGACATCGTCTATATTACAGTCGTTTTGTACATAGTAATTGGTTATATTATCCCAGTTAGGTACTAGTAAATCCAGTCCAAATGCTAAACCTTTCATGTCATCTTTCACCTTAGATACATCATTGATAGGATTAATATGGGTCTTGAGATATTTCTGTTTAACCTCCATTTTAACCTCCTTGTTATTTAAAATCTCCAGCATGGATTCTTCATCTTCATCGCATATATTCTGGAAGACATTTTGAATGCATTCTTCCATATTTTCTTGTATCCTTTCAATGACGTCTTTCCGTCCGACTCTTTTGATGCGCGTTAGGGTGATATTGTTTTCATTTGCACCTGCTCTATCGCTGATATGATTCAGTAATAAGCTTATGTTGTGTCTCGTCAAAGTATAGCTGTCACCTTTAATAATAAGTTCCAACAAGGGTTTGGAAGTATTTGTCAATTCCTCATAACAGCATACACTGGCAATAAAGTTGATTTTCTTATCGTCAAAGCAATCGTATCTGTTTGCTAAGTAATCATAATTATCTTTCAACCATGTTTTTTGAAACCCACCTATATGGCTGTTCTCACAAAACTTTAACCATGCTTCGATCAGAATGTCTCTGTACTCACAGTTCAATACCGAAGTCCAGCTATCATTGACGTTCCAATTGATATAGTGATTAAACACATTATAATTTTGTTTTCCCTCTTTGTAATATTGGGCCAGAAAATCCATTTTAGCTACGGGTTGTTCCAATCGTGCCATGAATAGAAGGAACCGTTCTCGTTCGATGTTCGTATGTTTGCCCAAATAATCCAACAGATTAATATTAAGCACGCTATCACTGAGATAAGCATAGGTTGGTAATTGTGCAACAAAACTTTGTATCTTGTCTATCTTGGCATTATATTCGGGACTTTTGTCCAGCTTCATGGCTATAAGCAGAAGACGGTCATTCTGAGAAATCGTGTTCGGATAGAAATAAGAAATGTAGTCATAATAGTCTTCATCAATATAACCACGCCGGATAAAGAGATCCATCATTGGAGCCAATTTGATTTTCTGGAAAGCTTCGCATTCATTCATCTTAAACTGCATAAACAGTTGCTTCAAAGAAAAACTGCTGATACGATATTCTTCCTTTTTCAGTTCCTCCTCTTCCCTGGCTAAATCTTTGTCTTTTGTTGTAATAGCGGCTAACCGTTGGGCATAAGATGTTTTTGGATCAATCTTTTTCTCTATTTCGCTAAAGCGGATGTTTGTATGGGATGTATAAATACTATATGAATTAAAATATTTGTATTCTATTCTCTCTTTTTGGATGAGCTCATTAAATAAATCCTCATCCTTCCATATAGCACTCGTTTCATAATAGTTATCATTAATCTTTATAGAAATTAGATTGCCGTTGATATGGGTAACATATCCGTTTACATAAATCATTCGCAATTCACCTGCCTTCAGGTGTCGGTTCCTTTCCTTTGTTTCGCGACGTTTGGCCATCTCCTCCTTCCGTTTGTTCAATATCTGGAGCGCAAACTTGGTGAGTTCCTGTTTGGTTTCATGACATACGCATTGATAAACCTTTCCACGTCTGTTGTGTAGTGCTGAGAAATCATCAGGATAATAGTTCTTATACACAATCATGGCCAGTAGTTTTGAGTGGCTTAATTCCGTACCGTTGACAAAAAGCCGCTTGTGGTATTGGTGATACTCGTTTGCAATATTCTTCAACAAGCGCATATCATCTATGAAAAAGGCTATATCTTCCAAATCATCAGCTTTGATCTCCTCCTTATGCCCTCTCTTTTCCAATTCTTCTTTCAGTTTGTCTTTCGAGTTGGAAGGGTTGATAACCGGAATGACAGTGGTTATATAATCAAAGAACTTTGTCCGGGAGGAATCCTTGAACATATCATCTTTCACTGCATAGATGAATTTTATCTTTCGTCCTACGACAGCCGAATTGTTTAGTAAGAAGTTGAGTTCCCTCAATTTCAGAAAGATATCGGGGGTATCAAAGCGATCTAGGTCCTCAATGACCACTACGTCATAATCAGTTGCCTGGAAGAAATACAGAATCTCGTCTAGATGGCGGTTGAAAATGGAGTTTTCGTCTTTAATCTCAATCTCGCCGTCTTTAAAGTTGAGCTTATTCAGTTTGGTACTGCCATATATCCGGATAACATATTGTGCTATTGTATATAAGACAAATAACAGATATAGCAGAGCCACAATATCCCCTATTAGGTTAAAAACAAATCCTTGACTGAAAACACGATAAAACGAGTCAATTCTCATCCAACTAGGTTCGAAAAGGATTGCAAATGCAAGAATCGTTCCGATAAAACCACATGCTAATTTCGATATATGTTTTGGGGTAATGTGTGTGATCCGTTTGAAGCGTGAATTGGGTAGAGTATCAATCGTTTCTCGGTAAATTAATTGCTGGAGAATGCTGTATTCTATTCTTCGGTTCAGTATTTCTTTATAGTTTTCATTATCCCGGTCATCGAAGTTATCTTTACCTGTAGATTTTTCACTGGTTTGGTTATCCAGAAGTTCTTGTTGGTCTTCCGTTTCTTCATCCTTTGTTTTTTGATGTTTGTCGTCATCCAATGTTGCTAAGGATATGGGCAGATAGTTCCATTTTTCATCTTTCAAATACATCAGAGTGTGTAATACAGAACTTTTTCCTGACCCATAAGGACCGGTCAGGGCAATATTCAAAACATCCTCAGCCTTGAGTGCTTCCCGTAAATCACGGACAGACTCATAAGCGGACTCATTCTCCTTCAGCAAGGTCGGAGTTAAGGATTCTTGAAATTGTGATACCTGCTCAATTTGCGCCGAAGGCACTTGAGTGGATTCTTGTGTATTCTCCATAATGTTTTCTCAATAAAAATTATATAATTCTATATAATTCAATACTTCGCCCATTTTGTTTTTATAAGTAAAGGCTGTCCATTTATTCTGTGTTAAAATCAGTTCTTTAATATAGATATTAATTCTTTATGCAAATATAAAGTTTAAAATAGTGACAAACAAATGAATCTGCTGAATATATCATCTGGATAACCACTTATTTAATAAAAGAATATTCTAATTTTCAATCATTTTAGTAACTTCATATAGTGATAATCATTATTGGTTCGTATTTTATTCGTTTGTTCAACTATTTGCGGACATGAAGATTTTGGATGTCTTAAGATTGATTTTGAGCAAACATAATCCTCATTTTTATCGTTATAGCCTATGAATTAAGTAGGTATAATATGAAAAGATTATTATTTGTTTTGACTTTTATGTCTCTCACTTTTCCTGTTATATGGGGACAAACTAAGATACAGAAGTATGCAGGGACGGCCATGCCCTATCCTAATAGGACAGACTCGTCCATTACTTTTCGGGATGGTATGACCCCATTTTATATAAATCATCTGGGAAGACATGGAGCCCGCTTCCCAACTTCAAGAAAAGCCCTAGACAAAGTGGAGAAGGTATTGGTATCAGCCCAACAAGAGAATGGACTGACCTCAGAAGGCATGGCTTTACTCTCTATGATACGACGTTTATCCAGATTATTTGACGGTCAATGGGGAAAATTGTCAAAGTTGGGCGAGACGGAACAAGAAGGAATTGCCGGACGTATGATAAGGAACTATCCTCAACTATTCAGCAATTCTGCCAAGATTGAAGCAATAGCAACCTATGTTCCCCGCAGCATAAATAGTATGGACGCTTTTCTTTCTTGCATGATAAGGCATAATCCAGCTTTACAGGTACAGCGAAGTGAAGGAAAACAATATAATCATATCCTTCGTTTTTTTGATCTGAATAAATCTTATGTCAATTATAAAGAGAAAGGTGACTGGATTTCTCTGGATTACGAAGGCTATGTCGACGACCAGCCATCCGATGATTTGAGTGAGAGCGGTGCCGTGATTCAAGTTGGTGCAAGAAATTTGTTTAATGCGGCGTTTGAACGTGGATTGATGGGCTTGAAATTAGGAGAGACATATAATCTGAATGTGACATTTGCAGAGGATGATGCAGATCCGGACGTGGCGGGGAAAACGATTACTTTTTCCGTTGAGGTGAATGCGAAGTTTAACGATGCATATGCGAAAAAGATGTCGAAAAACAAATATCCGAACGTAAAAGCGTATTATGAATACGCAAAAGCAAAGGAAGAGAAAGAAAACAGAGAGGGAATCGGTGATACGGTATGGGAGGATTTATTAAAAGAATGTAACGTAAAAAAATATCCGGCAGGTTCCAGAAAACAGGCATACAAAGACCAGAAACGTTCGTATCAGGTCTTTGCCAAAGTAAGTGGGCAATCGTATGAAGAATTTATCGGTGCATTAGGTCAGACTGATGAAGATATTCAGTCGTCAGCTGACGATCAGGTGAAAGCGCGTATGACAGCAAAGACAATTGCCATAAAAGAGGGGCTTACATTATCGGATGCAGATTATGAGCGCTTTCTTTTGGCGTTTTTAGAGCCGGAAGAAGAAGAGGACAAGACTTTGAAAGCAATGGAGAAAAGATATCTCGAAGAACAGAGCTGTTATCCGAGAGATGATATGCTTATTGAATTAGTAAAAGAGTATCTTGGCAAAAATTCAAAGATGAAATAAAGGCGGGGATTTATATGGCTGAAAATTATGTAACGAACCAGTATTCTTTTGAGAGCCGTGAATCGTATGAACAGACGAAAAAAGAAGCAGAGCAGATAAAAAAACTGATTCACTCAGCGGATTTGAAAAATCCGAAAATTGCTTTGAAAATTTATAATAAATGCGTGTCGGACAAGATGTTTCATACGATGGCCGGTTATAATTTTTTGATGGAACTGCGGCATTTTATTGGGAAAAGCGGACTCGTGAGTGAGCAGTCTTTAGCGCCAATTCCAATTAAGGAAGAAAATGAGAAAAAGCCGGATGTTATTGCTCAGACATCACGAAAAGAAGCAAAGTGGAAGCGATTGTACGAAGGGCAGCAGTTACTGAATAAGAAACTGAAAATTGCCCTTTTTGCGGCAGTTGTTCTTTTGATTGGTTTTGTTGTAATAAATTTTCGATTTGAATACTCGATTTTCACATATTTTACAAATTATAAGGCTAATATGGAAGAAGAGTTGATTGACAAATATGAAAAATGGGAAGAACGTCTTCAGCAAAAAGAGGACAGTCTGAATCAGTGAAAGGAGTTTATATATGGCAGGAAATACAATTTTAGTCGTAGATGATGAACAGCGTATGAGAAAGCTGGTACGCGATTTTTTGACAAAGCAGAATTTTCGTGTATTAGAGGCGGCAGACGGCGAAGAAGCCGTAGATGTTTTTATGGAGAATAAGGACATTGTTCTTGTGATTTTGGACGTTATGATGCCAAAGATGGATGGCTGGGAAACCTGCAGGGAAATCCGCCAGTACTCCAAAGTGCCTATTATTATGCTGACGGCACGTGGCGGGGAAAATGACGAACTGCGTGGCTTTGAACTTGGGGTGGACGAGTATATTGCAAAGCCGTTTAGTCCAAAGATTTTAGTGGCGCGTGTAGAGGCACTGCTTCGCAGAACCAATTCGGCAAATGAGAAAAATCTCGAATATGGCGGAATTGTGTTAAACCGCTCCGCACATGAAGTTATAATTGATGGTGAGAAAGTGGATTTGAGTTACAAGGAATTTGAGCTGCTTTCCTATTTTATGGAAAACAAAGATATTGCCCTTTCACGTGAACGGATTTTGAATCACGTGTGGGACTATGATTATTTTGGTGATGCCAGAACGATTGATACCCATGTGAAGAAACTCCGCAGTAAAATGGGTGAAAAAGGAAAGTACATTAAGACAATCTGGGGCATGGGATATAAATTTGAAGTATAGGAAATGGAGTGATTATCTTGAAGCGTTCCATGAAAACAAGACTGGTAGCGATTTTTGTCGTTACCATTGTCATTATTATCGGTGTTATCAGTCTTGCAAACGTTGTGCTTTTGCCATATTTTTATCAGTCCAATAAGGTAAGCCAGATGCAGGGCGTTTATTCGCGTGTTATCAATATTTGTGAAAATGTGGATTGGAATAAGATGGACAGCGAGCAAAAAGATACAATTTATGATAAGTTAGACCAGCTTTCGAGCAATACCAACATGAGCATTTATCTTGTGCAGATTCGGGTTTACCAAGGGTCTGGTGATATCGCGGAATTAGCGTATGTATATCCGAGTGACAGTGAGCGTTTGCAACAGGTAACAAAAAACCAACTTGATAAGTACGTAAAATCAATTTATTTTGGGCAAAAGCTAGACGATAACTGTAAAATGATTACACAGACAGCAAATTATTCGATGTATAATGTGTATGATACGAGAGTAGATTCTAATTTTTTGGAACTCACAGGAAAGATGCCCGATAATTACTGGATTTATCTGCGCAGTAATTATCAGAGTATACAGGAAAGTGCCAGTGTATCGAATCAGTTTATGCTGTATGTCGGAATGATTGTGATGATTGCCGGCGTGTTTATTATGTATTTTGTCAGCAATCAATATACGAAGCCGATTCTGCGCCTGGCAACTCATGCAAAAAACATGCAGAAACTTGACTTTTCAACTCGTTATAAAGATAACCGTGATGATGAAATCGGAGTGCTTGGCAACAGTATGAATGCTTTGTCAGACCGCTTGGAGAAAACCATTTCCGAATTAAAGACAGCGAATAATGAATTGCAGCTGGATTTACAGAGGCGTTCGGAGCAGGAGCAGATGCGGCAGGAATTTTTGGCGAATGTTTCGCATGAACTGAAGACGCCGATTGCTTTGATTCAGGGATATGCAGAAGGATTGCAGGAAAATATTAATGATGATGCAGAAAGCCGTGAATTTTACTGTGAAGTCATTGTGGACGAGGCTGACAAGATGAACAAGATGGTAAAAAAACTACTGAGTTTAAATCAGTTAGAGTTTGGAAATGACCAGGTTCATTTTGAACATTTTGACTTGCGAAGTGTAATTCAGTCGATAGTAAATTCCTCTGATATTTTGTTCCGTCAGAAAGAAGTTACGTTGTCATACCATCCGGATGAGGAACCAATTATGGTCTGGGCAGATGAGTATATGATTGAGGAGGTTGTCAGCAATTATGTGAGCAATGCACTTAATCATGTGAAATACGAGAATAAAATTGAAATTAAGACGATTCGGAAAGGTGACCGTGTATGCACCAGCGTATTCAATACCGGAGATCCGATTCCGGAGGAAGATATGGATAAAATCTGGTCGAAATTTTACAAAGTGGACAAGGCAAGGACAAGAGAATATGGTGGCAATGGAATTGGTTTATCTATCGTAAAAGCCGTTATGGATGCCCATAATCAGAAGTTTGGTGTGAAAAATTATGACAATGGTGTCGAATTTTGGTTTGAACTTGACGTGAAAAGTGTTGATTGATGGACGGGATATGTGCTATAATAAATAAACTGGATTTAATTGTAAAAGGAGGGGTTTTTTGAGACAGATACGTTTTTTATGTGCCGTTTTGGCTGTGTCCGTTCTATCCCTTACCGGATGTGCGGATATAAAAAATTTGTCTGAGGAGCAGGAAAATGAAATTGCGGAGTACGCAGCAGGTGTTTTGCTCCAAAATTCTGACAAATATTCGTACCGACTTATCACAAAAGAAGAAAAGGAGGTTACAGAAACGCCGACACCGATGCCGGCGACACCGACACCAACATCGGCAGCTGCACAGGCGTCAGACGCACCACAGGAATCGCAGCCGGAACAGACAGCAGCTGCACCGGAAGATTCCAAAAAGGAAGTATCGTTAGATGATTTATATCATCTGAAAGGTGTTTCGATTTTGTATACTTCTTATCGTCTGGCAGATAAATACGGAAGTTCACAGATTCGTGCCGAACAGGGGAAAAAACTACTTGTTGCAGAGTTTTCACTAAAAAATAATTCCGGTGCGAAAAAAAAGGTTAAACTGATTGACAGACGAAAAATCACCTATCAGCTGAATGTGGACGGAACAACTTATTCTCCACAGATTAGTTTATTGGAGAATCAACTGGATTATTTGGAAGCTGTGATTGCGAAAGGAAAGTCACAGAAGGCAGTGTTAGTATTTCAGGTAGATAAAAATGCGACAAACGCTTCTTCAATTGATTTGTCGATTGAAGAAGGGAATAATAAAACATCAGTGAAAATGAAGTAGGAGGCATTTATGTATCAGGAAAAAAAGAGAAGTTTGTTTTTTGGACTACCGCTTTCTTTTACAACTTACCGGATTGAGGAAAAGGTAGTAAATATTAAAAAAGGTTTTCTCAGAACGGAAGAAGATGATACATTGATGTATCGGATTCAGGATGTAAAACTTGTGACCGGTTTTTTAGAGAGAATTTTCCGCTTAGGAACGGTTGTATGTTATTCCAGTGATGTAACGGACTCAACGCTCGAATTAAAGCATATTCGGCATGCAAAAGAAGTTAAAGATTACATTTTAGTTACCGCAGAACAAGAACGGCGCAAAGTCAGAACCCTTCATACAATGGGGCTGGATGCAGATGCCGGTCAGTTTGATGATATTGATGACATGGAGTAAGGAGGAGAGAGACAATGGCAGTAGAAACAGGAATTTTATTAGAGAGTGGTACCAATGAACTTGAATTATTGGAGTTTGTGGTTGGTAATCAGCATTATGGAATCAATGTGGCAAAGATTAATGAACTTTGTCCGTATCAAGAGCCAACGATGGTGCCGAATGCACATGAGTACATAGAGGGAATCTTCATGCCGAGAGAACGGCTGATTACCGTAATTGATTTGGCGAAAGCGTTAGGTGTTCAGCCAAGCGCTGACACATCTCATGATATGTATATTATTACGAATTTTAACCGTCTACACACAGCGTTTCATGTTCAGCAGGTGCTTGGTATTCACCGTGTATCATGGAAAGACATCGCAAAACCGGACTCTACCATTAGTGGAAATGGTAAAGGGGTAGCCACCGGCATTACAAAGATTAACGGAAGAATAATTATTGTTCTTGACTTTGAGAAAATTGTTACGGAAGTTAATCCGGAAACGGGACTTAAGCTGTCTGAGATTGAGGCAATGGGTGAGCGCTCCCGTATTGATTACACAATCCTTCTTGCGGAGGATTCACCGCTGCTTCTTGAGATGTTGAAGAAATGCTTAACAAAGGCTGGCTATTCACATTTGATTCCAACAAGCAACGGACTGGAAGCATGGAACACTTTGGACCGCATGATGAAAGATGGTGCGGTGATTGGAAAAGATATTTCACTTGTTATTACGGATATTGAAATGCCACAGATGGATGGACATCATCTGACCAAGAAAATTAAAGAAGACCCTAGATTTGAAGGACTTCCGGTTGTTATTTTTTCATCTTTGGTAAATGATGAGATGAAACGTAAAGGAGAGGCACTTGGTGTAGATGCCCAGCTTTCTAAACCGGAGATTGGCAGATTGGTTCATCAGCTGGACCTTTTGCTTAAATAAGAAGTTTGTGCTTTGGCAAGAGGAGGTGTGACATTTGACCTTATGTAGAAAATGTGGAAAAGAAATTCCGGATGGCGAAGAATTGTGTGAAGACTGTAAAAATGAAGAATCACAGATGGATGAGGCTTATTTGGAAGAATTGATGCAGAGCATGAGTGATGAAGAGAAAGAACCGGAAAATGCAGGTGAACCGGCACCCGTTATGGACGAACAGGTGGAGGAGAAACCGGCAGAAGAAGCTTCTGATGGAGAAGCGGATGTAAATGAACTTTTGACACTGCTTTCGCAGGATTATGAAGATTATGATGAGCCGGATTCCGCAGTGCAGCCGGAGGAGGAGGTTCAAACAGCAGAGCCTATGGATGAAAGTCCGGCTGAGACTTCTCTTTTTCGGGAAGATGATGAGGAAAGCGTATTTGCCGATGATGCAGATGCTTTATCTGTAGATGATATTTATGATGATGCACTTTCTGCTGTGGATTACAGTGAGGCAGATGAGGCACCGGAATTTCCTGAAATTGAGGAAGAATTTGTTCCGCAGATGGATGAAGATGCCGGTGATGATTTTGGTGATTTGGCGCTGGATCCTTTGGTGTTGGATGATAGTGAAGCGGCTGGTGTGTCCGGAGAGCCGTTGGCGGTTTCAGATGACACAGAGGAAGATGTACAAGATATAAAGCAGGAGAAAGAGAAAAAAGAGAAAAAAGACGGTTTCTTTAAACGTATTTTTGATAATATCATCATAAGACATTTTTTCGATTTTCTTTGCCTCCGGATTAACCTTCGGATCATCAGTATAAACTCCATCAACCCCGTTTTTCGCCATAAGCATAACTTCCGCGTCGATTTCAGAAGCTCTTAGCGCTGATGCAGTGTCGGTTGTAAAGAACGGATTTCCCGTACCGGCTGCAAAAATTACAACTCTGCCTTTTTCAAGATGTCTTATCGCTCTGTGACGAACGTATGGCTCTGCAATCTGATTCATGGCAATTGCTGTTTGAACTCTGCATTCTACATTTATTTTTTTGAGGGCACATTGCAAAGCAACCGCGTT
>OLOX01001581.1_pt1 | contig 21085 bp, 18 predicted proteins | sample 1672091 | NCBI WGS metagenome assembly OLOX01 (sample SAMEA3136644, study PRJEB25190) | human gut metagenome | reverse complement strand
GTCTCCTCGATCGCCTCCATGGCAAAAGCCACATTCTCATATACGGTTTTCTTGGGCAGCAGACGGTAATCCTGGAACACGATCCCCATCTTCCGCCGCAGCATCGCTGTCTTGCCGCTCCGAAGCTTCGTCACATCCTGGTTGTCAATGATGATCTGCCCGGATGTCGGGTTGACCTCCTTCATCAACAGCTTCAGCATGGTACTCTTGCCGGAACCGCTCTCACCGACCAGGAACACGAACTCTCCCTGCTCAATCTTCAGTGATACATTCTCTACGCCGATCACATTGCCGTCGTAGAGCTTCGTCACGTTTTTTAATTCTATCAAACTTACCTACTCCTAACTTCTACCGGCTTCAATAACCGGCTTCCTCCATATCGCCCAGAATGAAAACGAGCGGACAAGTAGCCCGCTGAACCAATACAGACGAAAACAAAGAAGCGGCAGAGGCATATAAACCTCCGCAATATAGGTGACGGACAGAGTTATCTTTCAGAAGCCTGCACACCCCCTCTACATTGGGATGGGAAGCATAAGATTGTTGCAGTTCAGTTATATTCATTGCTTTGCGCTTTTTCCCCCGGTATTGCCTCTCATAAGGTATCCTACCGAAATAAATTCGGTGCAAAAATACACAAATAATCTTTAGCTTTGACCTGTCGGCAACTATGTTCTCTGAAATAATCTTTCTGCTGTCAGCCTGCACATCCTTCACCTTTTTTCTGTATCGCCCTATTTATCGGGGAAGGCAATGAAACTTCTTTTCCTCCAATTATGAATAACACAGCCTGCACAATCCCTATTCAGGAGTTATATTACACAAAGTTTATCCCCAGCCTGCAGACATGTATCCCAGGGTTTGGTCTGTCTATCCCAAGGCTTGGGATAGACAGACCAAGACTGAAGAGCACTTTTTTCTCCCTATATCTACCCACTTTATCCTTTATACTTCGAAAGTTTTTCTTTAATAGTTTGAATGTTTTCTGTTAATGATTGAAACGGGAATAGCTAAAGATTGAGGCTAAAGTTCAAAGTCAAGCATACGGTTCTTTGATTTAACCTGCATTCCTTATAGTCAGGAGTTAGAAGGAGCTACATAAATGAAAGAGTCGTGGTGCCAGAACTTTGCAAAATCAAGATTTGTGTGAAAATGCTGCCAGATAAAAAAGAAATGTATTACATTTGTTCCCAGTTATAACCCCCATTACCTATAAGTATGCAAACATCAGACAGCATTGTCATCATCCCCACCTACAATGAACGGGAGAATATAGAAAATATCATCCGTGCCGTTTTTGCTCTGAAACATGGTTTTCACATCCTTGTCATTGAAGACGGTTCGCCCGACGGAACGGCTGCCATTGTAAAGACCTTGCAGCAGGAGTTTCCTGAACGCCTCTTCATGGTGGAGCGCAAAGGAAAGCTGGGATTGGGAACAGCCTATATAGCCGGCTTTAAGTGGGCATTGCAACGAGGTTATGAGTATATCTTCGAAATGGATGCCGACTTCAGCCACAATCCCCAAGACCTGCCGCGACTCTACCGCGCCTGCTCCGAAGAGGGTGCCGATGTAGCCATCGGTTCACGTTATGTGAGTGGTGTGAACGTAGTGAACTGGCCCATGGGACGTGTACTGATGTCTTATTTTGCCTCCAAGTATGTGCGCTTCATCACCGGGCTGCCCATCCACGACACTACAGCCGGATTTGTATGTTACCGCCGCCGGGTATTGGAGACCATCAATCTGGACGGTATCCGCTTCAAAGGATACGCCTTCCAGATAGAAATGAAATTCACCGCCTACAAATGTGGCTTCAAGGTAAAGGAAGTGCCTGTCATCTTCATTAATCGCGAACTGGGCACCTCCAAAATGAACAGCAGTATTTTTGGTGAAGCCGTATTCGGAGTGATTCGGTTGAAATGGAACAGTTGGTTCCATAAATATCCTACCGTAGATAAGGAGATGAAGTGATGGGTGATAGAGTGATAGGGGTTTACTACAAATATTAGGAAGATATGAAAAGAATATTGATACATAACGCTACGATTGTCAACGAAGGACAATCCGTGAAAGGTTCCATAGTGATAGAAGACGGGCGCATTGCAGAGGTACTGACCAACTGGAAACCGCTCTCCGCCCCTTGTGACGAGACCATAGATGCCACCGGATGCTATCTGTTGCCTGGCATCATCGACGACCATGTACATTTTCGCGATCCCGGGCTGACCCACAAAGCGGACATCCTCACCGAAAGCCGTGCGGCTGCCGCAGGTGGTGTGACCTCCATCATGGATATGCCCAATACAAATCCGGTGACCACTACGCTGGATGCCTTGAACGCCAAACTTGATTTGCTGAACGAGAAGTGTATCGTAAACCATTCTTGCTACTTCGGCGCAACAAACGACAATTACAGCGAATTCGGCAAGCTGGACAAGCACCGCGTCTGCGGTATCAAGCTATTCATGGGCTCCAGTACCGGAAACATGCTGGTAGACAAGATGAACAGCCTGCTGAACATCTTCAACGGTACAGACATGCTGATTGCCGCCCACTGCGAAGACCAGGAAACCATCAAGAACAATATTGCCAAGTATAAGGAAATGTTTGCCGGAGAGAATGATATTCCCATAGGCAAGCATCCCTACATCCGCTCTTCGGCAGCATGCTATGCATCCTCTGAACTGGCAGTACGGCTGGCAAGGATTGCCGGTGCACGGCTGCATATTCTGCATGTGTCCACAGCCAAGGAACTGCAACTGTTCAATGACTATTCACTTTCCGAGAAGCATATTACCGCCGAAGCATGCGTTGCCCATCTCCTCTTCACGCTCAGTGACTATCGCACGTTGGGCACACGTATCAAGTGCAATCCTGCCATTAAGAAGCAAGCCGACCGCGATGCCCTGCGTGCAGCCGTCAACTCCGGCCTGATAGACGTTATAGCCACCGACCATGCGCCCCATCTGCTCTCCGAAAAAGAAGGAGGTGCCTTGAAGGCCATGTCCGGCATGCCGATGATACAGTTTTCGCTTGTCAGCATGCTGCAACTGGTAGATGAGGGAATATTCACACTCGAGACCATCGTTGAAAAAATGTGCCATGCTCCCGCACAAATTTACCGCATCAACGAGCGCGGCTATATCCGTGAAGGTTACCGGGCAGACCTTGTGCTGGTACGCCCCGATACCCCGTGGGAAGTGACAGCCGACAAAGTTTTGAGCAAATGCGGCTGGAGCCCATTGGAAGGACATACCTTCAACTGGAAAGTGGAAAGGACTTTTGCCAACGGACATCCCGTTTATAGCGACGGCATGGTGGACGATGCTTATCGTGGCGAGGAACTGAGATTTGGAGAGTGAAGGCTAGGGATTAAGGATTAGGGATGAAATGGGATGAAAAGGACAATATTGGCACTGGGGCATGAATTGCTTTCGTATCGGATTCATGAAGTAACCCCTTACATCAACTGGATTTATTTCTTCCATGCCTGGGGCTTCCAGCCTCGCTTTGCAGCTATCGCAAACATCCATGGCTGCGATTCTTGCCGTGCACTTTGGCTGACGACCTTTCCCGAAGAGGAACGCACCAAGGCTTCCGAAGCCATGCAGCTCTTCAAGGAGGCCAATAGAATGCTCGACCGACTGGACGAAACAATCTCCATCCATTGCATCTTCAGGCTTTGCCAGGCAAATGCAGACGGAGATAACCTCTTGATAGAAGGAACAACCTTCCCTCTGCTCCGACAGCAGACACCACAACCCGATGGCGGTCCATTTCTCTGTCTGAGCGATTTTGTACGTCCCCTCTCTTCAGGCACGCCCGACATCGTAGGACTTTTCGCCTCCACCATCAGTGAAGAGGCCGAAGAGACTTATAAAAGCGACCCTTACAAACATCTCCTTGTACAGACTCTGAACGACCGCCTCGCCGAAGCCGCCACAGAAAAGATGCACGAATATGTCCGCAAGGAGGCTTGGGGCTATGCCCCCGACGAATCCTTGTCCATTCCGGATCTGCTGGTCGAGAAATACCAAGGCATCCGCCCCGCTGTGGGATACCCCTCCCTACCCGACCAATCCGTGAATTTCCTGCTGGACGAACTGCTCGGCATGAAGCAGATAGGCATCACGCTGACTGAACATGGAGCCATGCACCCTCACTCCTCCGTCTGCGGCATGATGCTGGCACATCCCGCATCCCGATACTTTGCAGTGGGCAAGATTGGAGAGGACCAGCTGGACGACTACGCCCGCCGCCGGGGAATGCCAATAGGGGATATGCGGAAGTTTTTAGCCACTACAATATGAATAATGTGCTAATGTGCCTATATGCTAATGTGCCAATTGGCTGCGCTATATGTATATTGTGCTACCATGCCGCAGGTCATTGGCACATTAGCATATAGGCACATTAACACATTAAAATAATCCTTTTTGAACTGTGATTTATCGCCACACAATGCGACTAACAGTGCAAAAGCAATTCGAAAGAAGCTAAAAGATGGAAAATGCAGAACAAGAGTTTGTATCCGTGGTACGGGAGTATGAGCGCGTGATATATAAGGTGTGCTATCTGTACACCACGCCCAATGCTACCCTCAACGACCTGTATCAGGAAGTGGTGCTCAACTTATGGAAAGCATTTCCCAAGTTCCGGCGGGAGTGTAAGATTTCCACATGGATTTACCGCATCGCACTGAACACGTGCATCAGCTTTATCCGCAAAGAAAAGAACATCCCCGAAATCGTCACCCTCACCCAAGAAGCCGACCGGACTGAAGAAACCGACGAGACACAAGCCATGCTACGGCAACTCTACCGGATGATAAACCGGCTGGGACAATTGGAAAAATCCATCATCCTGCTCTATCTGGAAGAGAAAAGCTACGAAGAGATTGCCGAAATCACCGGGCTGACCCTGACTAATGTTGCCACCAAGCTCAGCCGCATCAAGGACAAATTGAAAAAAATGAATAAGGAGGAATAAATATATGGAACTGGATGAACTGAAGAAATCATGGAACGCACTGAATGAACAGTTGCAGAAAGAACCGATTGCTGACGAACAGCAGATTACCGAACTGATTGCCGGCTACAAGGCCAATACCCGCAAAAGTCTGGGACGACTCGTAGTCATACAGCGTTTCTCTATCGGAATGGGAGCGGTAGGTCTGGCAGCCCTTCTGCTTATATGGCTGTTGCTGCCCACCTTCGGCTTCAATGAGCAGCTGCAAGGCAAGATTGTCGCTTTACTGGGATTCATCGCTATAAGCATCCTCATAGGCATGTGGTGGGACTGGAAAACATACCGCTGGAACAAGGACACGCGTATTGATGAAATGGGGGTTGCCGAAGTCAGTCGCCGTATGACCACCTTCCGCCAATGGACCAGATATGAAGTGATGGGCATCTCCATTTGGATTATCCTTTTCAATATCCTCAACTATTGGGTGATGGAATATCATCTGGCACCAGCCAGCGTACAAGCCCTACTGATTACCCTTTTCGTAGTATTTGACGCGCTAATTATCTATATTCTCTACAAAAAAGTGATTTACAAACATCTGGACAATATTAAAAAGAACATTGAAGAATTGAAAGATATATGCACCGAGTAACTCTTGTTTTCATCCTTTTCCTTCTCATCCCCGACCTTTACATTTACTTGGTTTATGTAGTAAGAAAAACCAGAAAGGCAGTTCTTCACTGCCTTTATTGGCTTCCCACCTTGCTATTAGCGGCAGGCTATGTTTACTTCATATTCCTTACGGGCGACAATGCGATGTCAAACCATACGCAGGCCATAGGCAGACTGGCAATTACCATCATGCTGTTTGTCTTTCCAAAAACCATATTCATGCTTTGCTCGCTGGTGGGAGTACTGGCGCACTTCATCATCCGTCGTTGTCCCCGCAGCCCGTTCACCGCTATAGGACTGGTTTTGGCTGTCGTCAGCTTCTTCAATATCCTTTACGGTACCCTGGCAGGCATCACCCGTTTCGATACAAAAGAAGTGGAATACCGTTCTGCCAATATTCCGGAAGGTTTCGACGGCTACCGCATCGTGCAAATATCGGACATACACATCGGCAGTTGGCAAGGCAATCCGGAACCCATCAAACAGTTGGTCGATTTAGTCAACGGACAGAAGCCGGACCTGATTGTCTTCACCGGTGACCTCGTGAACCAGCAGAGCCACGAACTGGATGGTTTCCAAGAAATACTCTCCCAACTGTACGCACCGGACGGAGTATACTCCATCCTCGGTAACCATGACTATGGCTCATACTATCACTGGCAAAGCCCGAAAGCAGAAATCGCCAATCTGGACTATTTAATCCGGCAGCAGAAAGCAATGGGATGGAAACTGCTGAACAATGAGCATGACATCCTTTATCACAAAGGTGACAGCATAGCCCTCATCGGTGTGGAAAACGATGGCGAGCCTCCTTTCTCCCAATTTGCAGACTTACCGCAAGCCATGCAGGGTACGGAAGGGATGTTCCAAATATTGCTCAGCCATAACCCTACCCACTGGAGGCGCGAGGTACTGCCCCAATCGGATATTTCACTGATGCTTGCAGGACATACCCACGCCATGCAAGGCATCTTGTTCGGACACTCCCTTGCCGAACTTATCTATCCGGAATGGAGAGGAATGTACTACGAAGGCAAAAGGGCTTTGTACGTAAATATTGGCATCGGCTATGTGGGACTGCCGTTCCGGTTCGGGGCATGGCCGGAAATTACAGTACTAAAATTAGTAAGAGAGAAAGAGTGACGAAATAAGAAAAAGGTATATCTTTGTAGCAATAAAAAATCCGACACCTATGAAGATACTTTATATCACTTATCAGGTTTGCTTTGCGTTGCCTATTTTATTGGTACTGACTATCCTTACAGCATTGGTCACCATTATCGGTTCGCTGATAGGGGGGGCGCATACCTGGGGGTACTATCCCGGTAAAATCTGGTCACAGCTCATCTGCTATATACTGCTTATTCCGGTGGAGGTACATGGAAGGGAGAAAATACACAAACGTACTTCCTACGTGTTTGTGCCCAATCACCAAGGTGCCTTCGACATATTCCTGATATACGGATTCCTGGGACGGAACTTCAAATGGATGATGAAGAAGAGCCTGCGCAAAATCCCGTTTGTCGGTAAGGCATGCGAAAGCGCAGGACATATCTTCGTCGACCGTTCCAGCCCCAAGAAAGTGCTTGCCACCATGCGGCAGGCAGAATCATCTTTGAAAGACGGCGTGTCACTGGTGGTATTTCCCGAAGGGGCACGTACCTTCACGGGACACATGGGGTACTTCAAGAGAGGTGCTTTCCAGTTGGCAGATGAACTGCAACTGGAAGTGGTGCCCGTCACTATAGACGGCTCGTTCGAGATTCTTCCACGCACCGGAAAGTGGATACACCGCCACCGGATGATACTGACCATCCATGAACCTATTCCTCCCAAAGGGAAAGGGGCAGAAAACATCAAGGCAAGCATGAACGAGGCTTATGCGGCGGTGGAGAGTGCATTGCCGGAAAAGTATAAAGGGATGGTGAAGAACGAAGACCAGGACAGATAAAGACATAATGACAAACGGGAATGCCTGAATATCTTGATAGGATATTCAGGCATTCCCGTTTATCATTATCAACTCATTCCTGTTTATTTCTGTCCTCCTACAGAAGCATTTTGCTTCATGCGTTTCTGCTCTTCAATCAGCTGCATGTTCTCCTTCGCCTTTGTAAGGAAATCCTTCACCAAAGTATTCTCTTTAAAAGACAAGGGAGCAGTTCTCATGATGTCCTCAATCTGCGGAGTCATTGCCGGATAGGGCAGTGTGCTGCACATCATCATGAATACACTGGGGCCCAGCACATTCTCAAAGTTATCTACAATGAACTGCCGGACGTAGTCGTTCATCTCCTTCACAAGTGTTTCGCCTTCCTTTGCCAACTGCCCATGCACGTCATCCAGATTGGCACCGTCCAGCACCATACGCGCCTCTTTCCGTTCCAGCTCCTCTATCTTCACTTCCAGGGAATTGCGCTTGTCTATGAACTCGTACAGTTTGTCATTCAAAGGAGTCCCTTTGGCAATCAACTGGGTATTGGAGATGGAAACCACGATTTTGCCGTCTTCCAGCACCAAAGGCATAATGCCCTCGTGGTCCATATAAAGAGTCACCATCATCACGGAATCGGCCCGGCCTTTCATCTTGAAATGCCCATGGATAACCTCTGCCGAGTCAACGTTCACCCATTGCCCGTCCCGAAGCGTCTTGAGGAACAACATCTTTCCGTCAAGGCTGGTTACCGAGGAACTGCCCTCTATCTTATACTTGCGGTTGCAAGAAGTAAAGAGCACAAGCAGGAGCAAAAAGGGTAAAATGCGGTTCACACTCATTCTAATCATGCAAGAAACGATTTTTGAATTACACCCAGCAAAGGTATTAATATTCCTTATAAACCGAATAGAAAGAAAGGATTTTTCATTCGGTTTACGTATTTTTGCACAATTATAAATCATAAAAATAGAGAAAATATACATGTCAACCTATGCACCTTTTGCCAAACCGCTCTATGTAATGCTGAAACCGGTAGGTGCGGTATGCAATCTGGCATGCGATTATTGCTATTATCTGGAGAAATCCAAACTATATAGAGACAACCCCAAGCATGTGATGAGCGAGGAACTGCTGGAAAAATTCATCGAGGAGTACATCAACTCGCAGACCATGCCCCAGGTTCTGTTCACCTGGCATGGCGGAGAGACACTGATGCGTCCGCTGTCTTTCTACAAACGGGCCATGGAGCTGCAAAGGAAATATGCCAACGGACGCACCATCGACAACTGCATACAGACCAACGGCACGTTGCTCACCGATGAATGGTGCCGGTTTTTCAAAGAAAACAACTGGTTGGTGGGCGTCTCCATAGACGGACCGCAAGAGTTCCATGACGAATACCGGAAGAACAAGCAGGGCAAGCCCTCTTTTGTCAAGGTGATGCAGGGCATCAACCTGCTGAAAAAGCACGGTGTGGAATGGAACGGAATGGCAGTGGTCAATGACTACAACGCCGACTATCCGCTGGACTTCTATAATTTCTTCAAGGAGATAGGATGCCATTACATCCAGTTTGCCCCCATCGTGGAGCGCATTGCCCCTCATGGGGACGGACGCCATCTTGCCTCCCTGGCAGACAAAGAAAAGAGCACGCAGCTGGCAGACTTTTCCGTCACACCGGAACAATGGGGAGACTTCCTATGCGCCTTGTTCGACGAATGGGTAAAGCAGGACGTGGGTACTTACTACATACAGTTATTCGACTCTACCCTTGCCAACTGGATAGGCGAACAGCCGGGTGTATGTTCCATGGCAAAGACGTGCGGCCATGCAGGTGTCATGGAGTTCAACGGAGACGTATATACCTGCGACCATTTTGTTTTCCCCGAATATAAACTGGGCAACATCCATCAGAATACACTGGTGGAGATGATGTACGGCGAACGGCAACAAGCCTTCGGACTGATGAAGCAACAATCTCTCCCCACCCAATGCAGGGAGTGCGAATGGCTGTTTGCCTGCAACGGCGAATGCCCAAAGAACCGTTTTGCACGTACAGCCGACGGAGAGCCGGGACTGAATTACCTTTGTGCAGGATATCATAAGTTCTTCAGTCACGCAGCCCCATACATGGACTTTATGAAGAACGAACTGATGAACCGGCGTCCGCCTGCAAACATTATGGAAGCAATAAGAAACAATGCCATAAAGCCATAAGCCCACAAGCGATGACAATGAAATTCAAAGACATTACTTAATAATTGATTATATGAAGATTACATTTAAGAAAGGTTTGCTTGCGGCCATTGCCGCACTGACAGTCTGCTCTGCGCGTGCAGACGAAGGAATGTGGTTGTTGCAACTGATGAAACAGCAGAACTCCATCGACATGATGAAAAAGCAAGGACTGAAGCTGGAGGCTGACGACCTTTACAATCCCAACGGCGTGTCACTGAAAGATGCTGTAGGTATCTTTGGCGGTGGCTGTACCGGCGAAATCATCTCTCCGGAAGGACTGATTCTGACCAATCACCATTGCGGATACGGTGCCATACAGCAGCACAGCAGCGTGGAACACGATTATCTGACAGATGGTTTCTGGGCCATGAACCGCAGTGAAGAACTGCCCACCCCGGGATTGAAATTCCGTTTCGTGCACCGCATTGTGGACATCACCGACCTTGTCAACGCTAAAATAAAGGCAGGCGAAGTGACGGAAATCGATGCACTGACTTCCCCGTTCCTCAACAAACTGGCAAAAGAGGAACTGGAGAAGAGCGATTTGAAGGGTAAACCGGGCATTGAAGTGCGCGCACTCCCTTTCTATGCAGGAAACAAATTCTATATGTTCTATTATAAGGTATACAGCGACGTGCGTATGGTTGCCGCTCCTCCCTCCTCGGTAGGTAAGTTTGGCGGTGAGACCGACAACTGGATGTGGCCGCGCCACACGGGCGACTTCTCCATGTTCCGTATCTATGCCGATGCCAACGGAGAGCCGGCTGAATACAGTGAAAGCAACGTACCCCTGAAAACCCCGAAGTTCCTGCCCATCTCCATCAAAGGTCTGAACGAAGGTGACTACGCCATGATTATGGGCTTCCCCGGCAGCACAGAACGTTACCTCACCCAGAGCGAAGTGAAGCAACGCATGAACGCCGTGAATCAGGCAATGATTGATATGCGCGGCGTACGCCTCGAAGTGCTGCGCAAGTATATGGATGCCAGTGACAAGACCCGCATCCAGTATGCCAGCAAGTTTGCCGGAAGCAGTAACTACTGGAAGAACTCCATTGGTATGAACAAGGCAATCATCGACAATGACGTGTTGGGCGCCAAAGCCGAAATCGAGAAAAAGTATGCCGCCTTTGCCCAAGGAAAACCCGAATACGAGGGTGTGGTAGAGAAAATTGATGCCATCATCGAGAAAAGCACCCCCACGCTGCGCCAGCTCTACTATACCAACGAAGCATTGCGCGGTGCTATCGAATTCGGCAGTACCTACCTTATTATGGATAACATAAAGAAAGCGCTCGAAGAGAAGAACGACTCATTGCTGCAAGCTTCGAAGAAGCAGTTGGAAAATGCATACGATGGTATCCACAATAAAGACTACGACCACGAAGTGGACCGCGCCGTAGCCAAAGCCATCCTGCCCGCCCTTGCCAAGGCACTGAACGCCGACGAGCTGCCCTCCTTCTACCAAACCATCAACGGAGAGTTCAAGGGCGACTACAACACATACGTAGACAACATTTACGACAACTCCATCCTCTCCAACCGCAAGAACCTGGATAAATTCCTGGCAAAGCCCACCGTGAAAGCCATCGAGAAAGACCCTGCTACGGCTTACTCGCGCTCCAAGAACGAAAAGCTGCAGGAACTCGGAAAGCAATACATGGAACTGGAAAGCGGAATGGAACTGCTCCACAAGGCCTACATCCGTGGCTTGGGTGAAATGAAACAGCCCGTCCCCTCCTATCCGGATGCCAACTTCACCATGCGTCTGACCTATGGTAATGTAAAATCATACAGCCCACGCGATGCCGTACACTACGACTACTATACCACTACCGACGGTATCCTTGAAAAAGAGAATCCCGAAGACCGTGAATTCGTGGTACCCGCCAAGCTGAAAGAACTGATTCAAAAGAAAGACTTCGGACGCTACGCCATGGCAGACGGCACCATGCCGGTTTGCTTCCTCACGACGAACGACATCACCGGCGGCAACTCGGGCAGCCCCGTCATCAATGGCGAAGGACAGCTCATCGGTACTGCTTTCGACGGCAACTGGGAATCTCTGAGCGGTGACATCAACTTCAACAATGACCTGCAGCGTTGCATTGCACTGGATATACGCTACGTGCTCTTCATCCTCGACAAACTGGGCAATTGCAGTCATCTGATAAAAGAAATGAACATTATAGAATAAATTAAAGCCTCTGAGAGATTACCTCCCATACTGAATGGCATTCAGTCGTATAGTGAATGCCATTCAGTCGTATACTTAACCCTATTCAGTCGTATACTTAACCCTATTCAGTCGTATACTGAATAGCCCCCCTCTCAGATGCTCTTCTAACGCACATCACCATGAAAAGAATCCTATTATCATTATTCATTACATCTTCTGTCCTTGCCGCACACGCCGACGAAGGTATGTGGATGCTCACCGACCTGCAAAAGCAGAACGAAGTAGCCATGACGGAACTCGGACTGCTCATCCCCACCAACCAAATCTACAATCCCGACGGCATTGCCCTGAAGGATGCCGTGGTGCATTTCGGCGGTGGCTGTACCGGCGAAGTCATCTCTGCCGAAGGCCTGGTACTGACCAACCACCACTGCGGCTATGGCGCCATACAGCAACACAGCTCGGTGGAACACGACTACCTGACCGACGGTTTCTGGGCTATGTCCCGCGAAGAGGAGCTTCCCTGCAAGGGACTCACCGTCACCTACATCGACCGGATACTGGACGTGACAGACTACGTAAACGAACAACTGAAAACCGACGACGACCCGAACGGCACCAATTATCTGTCTCCCAAATACCTGAAGACAGTAGCCGACCGCTTCGCCAAGTCCGAAGGCATCGCCCTGACACCCGGCCGCAAGCTGGAACTGAAAGCCTTCTACGGTGGAAACAGATACTATCTGTTCGTAAAGACCACCTATAGCGACATCCGCATGGTAGGCGCTCCCCCCTCCTCCATCGGCAAGTTCGGCGCAGACACCGACAACTGGATGTGGCCCCGCCACACGGGAGATTTCTCCATCTTCCGCATCTATGCCGACAAAGACGGGAAACCCGCCGCTTACAGCAAAGACAACGTTCCCCTAAAAGTGAAGAAACATCTCACCATCAGCCTTGACGGCTATCGCAAGGGCGACTTTACCTTCGTCATGGGATTCCCCGGACGCAACTGGCGCTACATGATTTCCGACGAGGTGGAAGAGCGTATGCAAACCACCAACTTCATGCGCCACCACGTGCGCGATGTCCGCCAGAAAGCTCTGATGAAACAAATGTTGCAAGACGATGCCGTACGCATCCACTATGCCAGCAAGTATGCATCTTCTGCCAACTACTGGAAAAATGCCATCGGTATGAACGAAGGTCTCGTCCGTCTGAAAGTATTGGACACTAAACGTGCACAGCAAGAGGCACTCCTGGCACGCGGACGCTCGCTGAACGACAATAGCTATCAGCAAGCATTCGACCAGATACGCGCCATCGTAAAGCAACGCCGTCCAGCCCTCTACCACCAGCAAGCCATTCAGGAAGCACTGGTGACGGGACTCGATTTCATGCGTATCCCCAGCACCGCAGGACTGGTATCTGCCTTGAAGAACAAGGACAAGAAACAGATTGCAGCAGCTAAAGACAGCCTTCAGAAGGCAGCCGACCGCTACTTTGCCTCTGTCCCCTTCCCCGAAGTGGAACGTATTGTTGGCAAGGAAATGCTGAAAATCTACATGAAGTATATCCCTGCCGAACAACGCATCGGTATTTTCCAAATCATAGACAAGCGTTTCAAGGGCAACAGCGACGCTTTCATCGACGCCTGCTTTGAACATTCCATCTTCGGCAACAAGGAGAACTTTGCCAAGTTCATCCGCAAGCCCAGCCTCTACAAGATTAATACAGACTGGATGGTCTTGCTGAAATATTCCATCACAGACGGCCTGCTTCAGACCTCCATTGCCATGATGGATGCCAATAAAAACTACAATGCCGCCCACAAGGTATGGGTAAAGGGCATGATGGACATGAAACTTGCCAATGGTCAGCCCATCTATCCGGATGCCAACTCCACCTTGCGCCTGACCTACGGTCAAGTGCTCCCCTACGCTCCGGCAGACGGTGTGAAATATGATTACTACACCACTCTGAAAGGAGCTATGGAAAAGGAAGATCCCGACAATTGGGAGTTTGTAGTCCCCGCCAAACTGAAACAGCTGTATCAGGCAAAGGATTTCGGACGTTATGCCATGCCGAACGGCGAAATGCCCATCTGCTTCATTGTCAACACAGACAATACCGGTGGAAACTCCGGCAGCCCAGTGTTCAATGCCAAAGGAGAACTGATAGGTACCGGCTTTGACCGCAATTACGAAGGTCTGACTGGCGACATTGCCTTCCGTCCGTCCTCCCAACGAGCAGCATGTGTAGACATCCGCTACACCTTGTTCATCATCGACAAATACGCGGGAGCTTCGCATCTCATTGAAGAGATGACGATTAAATAATGATTTAGCGAACAAATCCTCCTCCTATTTTGTTATCATTACAAATAAATAAAAACAGAAAGGAAAAAATTATGGAAAAGTTTGAAGAATTGATACAATCAGAAAAACCCGTTTTAGTTGATTTCTTTGCAACCTGGTGTGGCCCGTGCAAGGCCATGCATCCGGTACTGGAAGAACTCAAAAACGAAATAGGAGATGCCGCCCGTATCGCCAAAATAGATGTAGACCAGCACGAAGAACTTGCTACCAGCTACCGCATACAAGCAGTACCGACATTTATCATATTCAAGAAAGGTGAAGCCGTATGGCGCCACTCGGGTGTCATCAGCGGTAAGGATTTGAAAGCCGTTATAGAAAAAAACTCTTAACAAGAAGAAATGAAGAAGATTATAGCAATGGCTGCCCTCGTGTTTTCCAGCATGTTGGCCTATGCCCAAACAAGCGGAGAGGTAGTCGTCATGAACAAAGCCATATTCATCAAGGATGTGTTCGACTATGAGAAATCCCAGGACTGGAAATACAAGGGAAGCAAGCCTGCCATCATAGACTTATATGCCGACTGGTGCGGACCTTGCCGCATGGTGGCTCCCATTATGAAGGAACTGGCCAAAGAGTATGCCGATAAAATCGTTGTCTACAAAGTCAATGTGGATAAAGAAAAAGAATTGGCAGCGTTGTTCAATGCAACAAGCATCCCCCTTTTTGTATTCATCCCTATGAGTGGAGAGCCTCAGCTCTTCCGCGGAGCAGCCGATAAGGCTACCTACAAAAAGGCGATTGACGACTTTTTACTGAAAACAGAATAGTTCATAATAGAAAGAAAAAACTCCTGACTACCTTTACAAAAAGGCAAGTCAGGAGTTTTTGTATCCTATTCACTCAAAACACGATAGGCATCTCTTTCCATTCTCCTCCGTGTAGTTCCATCACCGATTCATACCCAGCCTTCCTCAAGGCACGCAAGGCTTCGGGACGTCCGTTGCTTATCCGTTCCGGATAGTGTGAATCACTGTTTACCTGCACACGTACACCCAAATCATGCAGGTAGGAGAAATACCGCTCATTGGGGTAAAAAGTACCCAGGTCATGATAGGCTTTGGTATTGACCTCTACCTGATAGCCGCGACGGGCAATATCTGCGAAATACGCCCTAACCAGCTCATCATACCAAGGCTCGTCCAGCAATCCCGGGCGATAGCATGCTGCATTGTAGTGCATCTTATCGGCATGGCCCACAATATCAAAACCACCCAGCTCAAGCATCCTCGTCAACCTACCATAATAGAGACGGACCACATGCTCCAAGTCACCGCAGAAATGTCCGTCTACAATGGTCTTAAAGGTATCCGCAGGTACATCTACATCCACCACTTCCCCTTTGTCATTGTAGAGAAGATGTACAGAACCAATACGGTAGTCCAACGGCAACTCCCTGAAACGGGCGATGGACGGATTACTCGCTTCATTCAGATAATCAATCTCCAGACCGATATACAGTTCGATACGTCCGGCATACTTCTCCTTCAGACGATGGAATTCAGATAGATAGTCGTCCATGATATCCCACTCCATAGTCCATGCCGTAGAAAAAGGCAATGGAGCATGCGATGAAAAGCCATAAGAAGTAAACCCCTCACTCAATGCAAAACGCACAAAATCCTCCATGCCTGCACGCCCGTCACAATAAAGGCTATGGCTATGATAATTCGTCAGATTTCCCACTTTCTCAGTTCTAATTTTTAATTCTTAATTTTCAATTTCGAACTTCAGTTCGATTCTATCTCACTCAGCTCCAGCCAGCGCAATGTTTTTTCGTCAATCAAGTCCGACAATTCCGGCAAACGTTTCGACTTCTCCGTCAGTTCGTCCACAGACAAAGTACCGCTGCACAAAGCCTCTTCAATTGCATTCTTTTCGGTTTCCAGGTCAGCTATCTCCTGCTCCAATTGTTCAAACTCGCGTTTTTCCTTAAAAGACATGCGCCGCTTTTCGTTCAGACGCACCTTCGCCGTCTTGTCCTCCTGAGCCTTGGCGGCTTCTTTCTCTTTCTCCTTTTCCTGATGGACTTTCGCATCTTTCCAGTCGCGATATTGTGTATAGTTGCCGGGAAAGTCGCGGATGTCCCCTTGTCCGTTGAACACTAACAGATGGTCTACCACTTTGTCCATGAAATAACGGTCGTGGCTCACCACAATCACGCATCCTTTGAAATTCTGCAAATACTCTTCCAGCACATTCAGCGTCACAATATCGAGGTCATTGGTCGGCTCATCCAGCACCAGGAAGTTGGGATTGCGCATCAGGACCGTACACAGATAGAGGCGGCGGCGTTCTCCCCCACTCAGCTTGTAGACATAGCTGTGCTGTGTCTCGGGAGTAAACAGGAAATGTTGCAGGAATTGCGATGCCGTCAGCTTCTTGCTGTTGCCCAGTTCTATGACTTCGGCAATGTCCTGCACTACATCAATCACTTTCATCTGCTCGTCAAACTGCAAGCCGTCCTGCGAGTAGTAACCGAAGCGGACCGTCTCGCCAATGTCCAGCGTACCGCTGTCTGCCTGCTCCAACCCCATCAGTATCTTGATGAAGGTCGACTTGCCCGTACCGTTGTTCCCAACGACACCCATCTTTTCGTAACGGGAGAAGATGTAGGAGAAATCATCCAGAATCTTCAAGTCACCAAAGGATTTGTACAGATGGTCTGCCTCGAATATCTTACTGCCTATATAAGAAGCCTTAACGTCCAGCTTTACATTGTCGTTGTTGAAACGCTGCTTAGCCACCTTCTCCAACTCGTAAAAGGCATCCTCCCGATAGCGTGCCTTGTGCCCGCGGGCTTGCGGCATGCGGCGCATCCATTCCAGCTCTGTGCGGTAGAGGTTATTGGCACGTTCTATCTCCACAGTCTTGGCCTCGATACGCTCTTGGCGCTTCTCCAGATAATAACTGTAATTGCCTTTATACTGATAAATCTGCCGGTTGTCTATCTCTACGATTTCGGAGCATACCCGGTCGAGGAAATAACGGTCGTGCGTCACCATCAGCAAGCTGAGGTTGTTCCGGCGGAGATATTCCTCCAGCCACTCCGTCATATCGAGGTCGAGGTGGTTGGTAGGCTCGTCCAGTATCAGCAAATCGGGTTCAGTGATAAGGGTATTGGCAAGTGCCACACGTTTCAACTGCCCGCCGGACAGATGTTTTACGTGCTGACTGAAATCACGTATTTTAAGTTGAGACAGAATCTGTTTCGCCTTCTGCTCGTACTCCCAAGCTTTTTCATGGTCCATACGCACCAGAATTTCGTCCAAGCCGGGATGCCCCTCCGTTTCCATGCAACGTTCATATTCCTTGATTAACTCGACAGTACTGTTGCCATGATGGAAGCACGCTTCGAGCACGGTCAGCTCTTCGGGATATTGCGGGTCTTGTTCCAGATAACCCACACGCAAATCACGACGGAAGGAAATGGTGCCATTGTCATACCCTTCCTTGCCGGAAAGGATATTGAGCAATGTCGTCTTGCCACTGCCGTTCTTGGCTATCAACCCGACACGCTGTCCCTCGGACAAGCCCAAAGAAATATTTTCGAATAGTACCAAGTTACCGAACGACTTGGTCAAGTTTTCCACCTGAAGAATTGAATTTACTGCTGCCAATGCTTTAATAGTTGAAAAATGAAAATTGAAAGTTGAAAATCACAGTACCGAGATGACCGGACCTTAGAACAAGGAGCTGTATATCTCCGGCAGATTCACTTTACCTCCTGCCTTTACTTTGCTCCAAACCAGCTTCATGGGGTCTATCCATTCACCGGTAGACGTGTTCAGCAATATGGGCGCTTCCCGGTTTCCGTCCACCAAGGTACGCCATTCCATACCGTCCACTTCATTGGCGAAAATAACACAAAGCGCGATGCCAAAAGCCAGCCATGCTTTTATCTTCTTCTGATAGACCACTCTGGTATCACAAAGCAGGTCATGAAATCCACGTTTTTCCGAATCAATTCCTGCAACAATATAACCGATATTCACCGGAAGGCTACATAAGAATCTTCCAACCGTCTCGCGGTACACCACATTGAACAGTGTCAGCTTCTCTTCCGGATTTTTTGAAACTACCCGGAGATTCATCGCTTTCTTTCCAAGTGTCGTTCCTGTCAGATAGGTAAATGCAATAAAATACAACACTTTCAGAGCATACAGTATGATATCTTTCAACGAATAATGAAACAGGATATCCGTTCCCGTTATCGCACCGCCGCCAGCCAGTGAGATACCTGCAAATATCAGCCGCACGATCAGGAGGCCTGCAAATACTACCACACTGTCGATCATATAAGCCGCCATCCGCACCCAGAACCCTGCATACTCCAGATTCCCACTGGCACAGCAACTGTTCTGTCTGGCTAACTTCTCCTGATTATCGTAACTGTTCTGCATAGTACATCGGCACCCCGCTTTCTACACTTTTGGCGGTTTCCGTCAGAACCTGCGCTTCTGACTTCGGAACTAATGATTCTGCTTTGGAAAACAGCGACTGCAAAAGTCCTTCATCTGATTCCATCTCATAAAATGTAGATGTTCCAAGTTTTTTGCTCATCGCATCTTTCATATCCGGATACAGACTGATCTCATCGATCAGACCGTTGTTCTTCGCCTGCTTTGCAGTATAAGTTCTTCCGTCTGCCAGTTTCTTTACATCCTCCACTGACATATCACGGCCGTCTGCCACGATATTCACGAATTTCTCATAAGCTTCATTGATCTGATCCTGATAAATAGCAATCTGCTCGTCCGTAAATTTGCTGCTGTCCTTATTCTTTCCGCTCGTGATACTTACATAACGGATTCCAAGCTTTTTATACAGCCCGGACATATCATATCCTGACATGATCACACCGATGGAACCGGTCGTTGTATTCGAATTTGCATAGATTTTATCCGATGCCATAGACACCATATATCCACCGGATGCCGCATAATGTGCCATATAATCCCAGATCGGACGTTTTGTTGTCTCTTTATATTCTTTCAGTTTCTGATACAGTTCTTCGGATTCATAGACAGTTCCTCCCGGAGAATCTACATACAGAAGAATTCCTTTATTGTTAGAATCATCCATCAATTCATCGATATAATTCATCGTTGAATCATGCTGATATCCGCTGGATGCCTCCAGTGTACTGCTTCCACTCTGTTCCTGGATCGTACCTTCTACTCTTACGATTGCAATATAATCTTCAGACGGTGGATTAAACTGATACGAACCTCCGAGATTAATTATATCATCTGCACTGTTCTGAAGCAGATTTTTTGAAATTGTATTGGTAAATACGCTGGCAGCACTGACTCCAACGAACAGTGCTGCCGCTACTACCAGACCTATGATCTGTTTTTTCTTCATACGTAATCCTCTTGCTCTTTTTTACCGAGCTTTTATCTGATATGAATGAATGTTTTTTTATTTACGAAGTTCGATTCCCATACCCTCGAGTGCCTTTAAGATACGGTCCATAGCTGTAGATACATCTGCATCTTCCAGAGTCTTATCCTTTGCACGGAATACGATAGAATATGCAACAGATTTGAATCCTGTTTTAATCTGAGCACCTTCGTAAATATCGAACAGTGAATAGCTTTCCAGATATTCACCGCCCTTGCTTTCGATCACATCTTCAATCTGTCCTACCAGAATCTCTTTTGGCATTACCATACTGATGTCACGTGTCACTGCAGGGAATTTTGCAATTCCTGTATATTTACGATCAAATGTTGCTCTTGCTACGATCTCTGGCATATCGATTACTGCAATGTAGGCTCTTGTTCCGATTCCATAGTTATCTGCAACTTCCGGATGTACTTCTCCAAGATATCCGACTACTACACCATCATAAATGATGTTTGCCTGACGTCCCGGGTGAAGGAATGATTTTCCTGCATTCGGATCGTATTTTTCTTTCTTATGAAGTCCTACTTTATCGAAGAACTCTTCTACGACACCCTTCATAGTGAAGAAGTCGCCTTCGCCATACATACCAAGTGTGAACTGTACTCTTTCATCCGGCAGTTCTGTAAGTGGAAGTGCCTTTGGGAGATAAATGTTAGCCAGTTCGTATAATTTTACATCTTTATTTCTTCTGTTATAGTTTGTTGCAAGTGATGTCAGCATACCATTCAAAGAAGATGTACGCATGATACTATAATCTTCTCCCAGTGGGTTCATGATCGGAATAGCCTTACGAAGATCAGAATCTTCCGGAAGCAGAAGCTTGCCAAATACCTTCGGGCTTTCGAATGAATATGTCATTCCCTGGCTGAATCCGCAGAACTCAGCGATATCACGTGCAACCTGCTCTACTCTTAACTTGAATGATAATTTTCCTGTTGTAGCTTCTCCACTTGGAAGTGTAGTCGGAATGTTATCATATCCGTAGAATCTTGCAACCTCTTCCGCAAGGTCGGCGATGCGGAATAAGTCATGACGGAAAGTAGGTGCGATGACTTCGCTTGTCTCTTCATCGAATTCCAGATCGATCTTCTTGAAGTATCCGATCATTTCTTCTTTAGAAATGTCTGTTCCAAGCAGCTTGTTGATCTTTTCCGCATCAAATGGTACTCTTACAGGCTCTTTCTTCTTGCTGTATACATCAACCATTCCTCCGACAACTTCACCGGCTCCCATCTCTTCGATCAGCTGGCATGCACGGTCAATGGCTGCCTCTGCATTATTTGGATCCAGACCCTTCTCAAA
>OLOX01001578.1_pt1 | contig 21122 bp, 18 predicted proteins | sample 1672091 | NCBI WGS metagenome assembly OLOX01 (sample SAMEA3136644, study PRJEB25190) | human gut metagenome | reverse complement strand
TAGCCCTCTCTGTCGCTGCGCGACATCTCTCCCAGAGGGAGAGACGCGTTTGACCTGCGCGCGAGGGCGAAAAAAACGCCAGAACCGGAGCTTTTCCGATTCTGACGTTTTCTGTATTTTCCCAAAATTACTTGTTCGGGTTCTCGATGGTGGTGATGCCGTCTGCACCTGCGGAGATGATGAGGTCGGTGCAGTTGAGGAAGAAGCCGGTCTCCAGAACACCGAGGGTGCCCTTGAGGAATGCTTCCATGGCTGCATAGTCCTTACCAAACTTCGAGTTGGTGTACTTGGTATCCAGAATATAGTTATGGTTGTTGGTCTCGTAGATGGAACCATCCTTGTTCATGCGGAGTACCGGCTCAAAGCCTGCATCTTCCATCTTCTTGACAACATGCTTGTAGCCAAACGGCAGAACCTCTACCGGCAGACCGAAATCGCCGATTTCTTCTACCAGCTTTGCGCTGTGGCAAACCCAGATGTTGTACTTTGCGCTGCGTGCAACGATCTTCTCGCGGAACAGCGCACCGCCGCCGCCCTTGATGCCGTTGAACTGCGGATCTACTTCGTCTACGCCGTCAATGCAGATATCCAGCTCCGGTGCGTCGTTGGTATCGAGCAGCGGAATGCCCAAGCTCTTTGCCTGCTCGGTGGAAGCGTCAGACGTGGACACACACTTGATGTTCAGTCCTTCTTCCTTGACGCGCTGACCCAGCTTTTCAATCAGGTAATATGCCGTGGAACCGGTACCAATGCCTACCAGCATACCGTCCTTGACATACTTCGCTGCTTCATATCCTGCCATCTGTTTCTCATTCATGATTCATTCACCTCAGTTGTCAATTTTCAAACCTAAATTTCTCATGCTTGATATTCTTATTGTAATACAGACAACAGGTAAAACGCAATATCTTTTCTTGTTTTTCTTTCATAGATAAAAAACAGCCCTCAAAGCCGCAGCTTCGAGGGCTGTTTCTCATATCTCGTCCAGTTCAATGACACTGACCGGACAGCTTTCCGCCGCCATCTGTACCACAGCATCCAAACCGGCTTCCGGCTGCTGCTCGACACGCGCCAATCCATCCGATGCCAAACAAAACACCTGCGGACAAATCTCCGCGCACTGCCCGCAGCCAATGCACCCTTCTCGAACAACTCTCACACGCATGAAACGGCCTCCTTTTTTACAGATGCACAAAGGTTTCCCTATTTTTTGCCGCATTATGCACAGATACCGCATTTGTTAGATTAAAATTCTGTGAATATCGAAATTTTTTGCCCAATTTATGACTTCTCTCTTTCTTTTTTCGTTTAAATATAGTATAACTAATAGGAACCACTGGTGCCCCTCTGCGGGCACACGGAGTTTTAAGAAGGGAGTATTTTTTTCATGAACAAAAAACGCGGTAGTTTCTCCAGCCGCATCGGTTTTGTCCTGGCAGCTGCGGGTTCCGCCGTTGGCCTCGGCAATCTTTGGAGATTCCCGTACCTCGCAGCAAAGTATGGCGGCGGTACGTTCCTGCTCATCTACATCATTTTGGCTGTGACCTTTGGTTATTCTCTGATGACAGCAGAGATTACACTGGGTCGTTCCACCCGCCTAAGTGCTGTCGGTGCGTATGATAAGCTCAACAAGAAGTTCCACTTTATCGGTCTGCTGACCTGTCTCGTCCCCATTATCATCGTTCCGTATTACGGTGTTATCGGCGGATGGATTGTCAAGTATATGGCTGTCTTTATCAAAGACGGCGCGGCTGCTGCTGCAACGGATAACTACTTTACAAACTTTATCACCAATCCGTGGCAGCCGTTCTTCTTCCTTGTTGTCTTTATTACAATCACCGCTGTGATTGTCTCCATGGGCGTCAAGGGCGGCATAGAAAAAGCAAGCACCTTGATGATGCCGCTGCTCATTGTGCTGTCCATCATCATTGCTCTGTATTCCGCCACTCGTCCGGGTGCATGGGAAGGCGTCAAGTACTATTTCACGCCGCACCTGTCCGACGTGTCCCCGAATACCTTGCTCGGTGCTATGGGTCAGATGTTCTACTCCATGTCTCTGGCCATGGGCATCATGGTCACCTACGGCTCCTATATGCCGGATGGCGAGGACATTGAGAAGTCTGTCGGACAGATTGAGCTGTTCGACACGGGTGTTGCTCTGCTGGCTGGTCTGATGATTATTCCGGCAGTCTTTGCATTCTCCGGCGGTGACAGCGAAGCGCTGAACGCAGGCCCTGGTCTGATGTTCGTCACCATGCCGAAGGTATTTGCAAGCATGCAGCTCGGCACGCTGATCGGCATCACGTTCTTTGTGCTGGTATTCTTTGCAGCGCTGACCTCGTGTATCTCGCTGTATGAGACGGTTGTTTCGATTTTGGGCGACCGTTTCCATATGAATCGCCGCAATGCCTGCATCGTTACCTATATCATCTGCATTGTTCTGGGTCTGCTCAGCGCAATGGGTTATGGTACGCTGTCCGGCATCCAGCCGCTCGGCATGGCATTCTTGGACTTCTTCGATTTCATCTCGAACAGCGTTCTGATGCCAATCGTTGCTCTGCTGTCCTGCCTGTTCCTTGGCTGGGTTGTCGGCATCGATTATATTGCCAAGGAAGTCAAGAAAAATTCTTCTTTCCGTCGCGAGCCGATGTTCCGCGTTATGATTCGCTGGATTGCTCCGATTTTCCTCGTTGCAATTCTCGTTAGCTCGGTTATGAGTGCACTGGGAATCATTTCGATTTAACTATTCGCGAAAACACTGCAAAAGCCGCCTTTTCAGGCGGCTTTTGGTGTTTACTCTGTGTATGGCTTTTTGTTGTTCGTTCTCCCGAGCAAATAATCAACAGAAGTCTGATAATACTCTGCCAATTGTATTAAAATCGCAGTCGGAATATCATTTTCACCAGTCTCATATTTAGAATAACCGGTCTGCGACATGCCAAGGATTTGAGCAATTTGCGTCTGCGTCAAATCATGATCTTCTCTCAAATCTCGAATGCGTTTGTACATAGAATCACCCATATAGAACCTACATGGATTTTATTCTAGACATTGCTTTTTAACCTGAAACAGGTTAAAATATCTTATGAGGTGATGGTCTTGGATTTATATAATGAAATTCTCACACAAGTATTATCCGAAAAAATCTCAGATATTATACTGGAACACATATCAATCAATATAGATGCAAATCAATTAGTAAAAGAATCGTGTTATCAGACGTTGCAGCACATAAAAACTATCGTTGAAGACGATACGTTGGATGATCCAGAATGCTTTCATCGCATCGAAAAAATCATTTGCACGCTAGAAGAAAGGAATATATCTACAGGAAGCCGCCATGATTTTGGCTAATAGCAAATAGCCTTCCTCCTTGAGGAAGGTGGCGCGGCGCAAGCCGTGACGGAAGGAGCAGCTCGCGAGCAAGTCTGTATCAGGGGGCAGCCTGATGCGATACATATAGCTGCTTGCTCCCTCAGTCTTCGCCTGCGGCGAATCCAGCTCCCTCAAGGAGCCTACTTGGCTCTCCCAGAGGGAGAGACGAGTTTGGTCTGTGCGTAAGAGCAAATAGCAATTGCATTTTTTCTCTTTCATGTTATAATAAGCATATAGAAAGAGCACTACGGATAGACGGTGCGCCCTCTTATGTGATTACAAGATTATAACCGCCACAATTGGAAGCTGGGGCGGTTATTTTTTTTGCCCAAAAATATTTTCTCCCCTTTCAGCGGCTTTTCTATGCTCCTTACGCCGCCTTCACCAAAAGAACATTGAAATCACCAAGTAAAGAGATTATAATATTTCCATATCTAAAATGAGGAGCAGCGAAATGAAATTCAGTGTAGTGATCCCTGTATATAATGTGAAAGAATATTTAGAGCGGTGCGTCACCTCAGTGCTGAACCAGCCGTGCGAGGACTACGAGATGATTCTCGTCGATGACGGCTCAACCGACGGCAGCGGCGCATTCTGTGACCGTCTTGCTCTGCGCAGCCCCAAAATCCGTGTCATTCATCAGAAGAACGGCGGTCTGGGCGCCGCACGAAACACCGGCATCGAACACGCCCTCGGCGATTATCTCGTATTTATCGACAGCGATGACTATATTGATGCGTCGATGCTGCCGGATCTTGCGGCAAAAATTGACGAAACGCACGCCGACATCATTACGTTCGGTTTTCGAACCGACAACAACGGCAACACCTCGGCTATTTTTATTGATCCGCTGCCGGAAAACCGCATCTTTACGCTGGCAGATACGCCGACGCTTTTGCTCGCGCTTCCAAACGCATGGAATCGCATCTACACCCGCAAACTGTTCTTGGAAACCGGCATCCGCTATCCCGGCCGCGTCTGGTATGAAGACATTCGCACGACAACCAAACTGTTCGCCAAGGCGCAAAGCGTTGTCTGCATTCAGAAACCGTATTATTACTATGTCGTGCGTGAAAATTCCATCACACGCAACAGCAATGTTGACCGCAATCATGAAATCGTTGATGCATTTGACGATCTGCTCGGTTGGTATCGGGAAAACGGCTTGTACGAAACCTATCGGGACGAGCTGTGCCGCCTCGCCATTGACCATCTGTTTCTCGCGGCTTCCGTGCGCGTGCTGATGGCAGATCCCAAGCATCCGCTGTTGCGGGAATTTTATCAGTACATGCAGCAGCATTTCCCACAGTTCCAGAGCAATCGGTATGTGTCTCAGCTGCCGCGCACCAAAAAGCTCGCATTTGATTTGCTGTGCAAAAAGCGCTATCGCATCGTGCGCGCGCTATTTCTCGTGAAAAACCGTCTGTAAGCAGACAGAAAGGACATCAATTTGAAACTCAACAAACATGCTCTCCATTCCAAAAAGGGCGTCCTGCTGAAAAATACCATTATGCTGTACATCATGCAGTTCTCCACGTACTTTCTCAGCTTTATCGTCGTTCCGTATGAGACCCGTGTGCTCGGCGCCACGGTATATGGCAAGGTCGGCGTGGCAACTGCCATCATGGTGTATTTTCAGCTCGTCATTGATTTTGGCTTTATTCTCAGCGCGACGGAGGAAGTTTCTCTGCACCGCGATGACAAACAGCGCGTTTCGCGTATTTTCACATCCGTGACCATCAATAAAATTTTATTGACCATCGGTTCGATTGTCGTGCTCGCCGTTCTGTGTCAGGCAATGCCGAGCTGGCGCGAGGATCGCACATTCTATATGCTGTTTCTCGTGGCAACCGCTGTCAACTCGATGATGCCGGACTATCTGTACCGCGGTTTGGAGCAGATGGAGACCATCACCGTTCGCGCCGTTGTCATCAAGGCGTTTTTCACGGTTATGATTGTTCTGCTGCTCAAAAAGCCGGAGCAGTATTGCCTGATTCCGATTCTGAATATCATCGGCTACGCAGCTACGCTGCTGTTTGTCTATGCGCATCTGTCGCGCAAGCTGGACATTCATTTCACACGGGTACACGCCAAGGACGTCTGGAACAACTTCCGCCGTTCCAGCACATTTTTCTATTCCCGCATCGCAACGTCTATTTACACCGCCAGCAACACGGTCATCCTCAGCATCATTGCGGCGGGGACCTCTACGGTCGGTTATTATTCGCTGTCCGACAAGCTCGTGACAACCGCCAAGAGCGGTTTGTCCCCGATTTCCGACAGCATGTATCCGTATATGACCAAAAACAAGGATTTCAAGCTGGTTTGGAAAATTCTCAAAATTTTCATGCCAATCATTGTCATTGGCTGTGCAGTCGTCGCTGTTTTCGCCCGCCCGCTGCTGACCATTGTATTCGGCGCCGGCTATGGCGATGCCGCACCGGTTCTGCGCGCCATGCTGCCGGTTGTCATCGTGATTCTGCCGAGCTATATTTTGGGTTTCCCAACGCTCAGTGCCATGGGACTGTCCAAATACGCAAATTATTCCGTCGTTTTCGGCTCTGCCCTGCACGTGTTTAATCTTCTCGTCCTGTACTTTACCGGCCACATGAACATGGTCACGCTGGGCGCGCTGGTATCCATCGCAGAATGTGCGATTCTGGCGTTCCGAATTGTCGTGATTTGGCGGCACAGAGACCGCCTCAACCCATCGAAGGGAGCATAAGCATGTCAATCACACAGAAGCTCAAAAAGGGCGCCGCATGGACGCTGGGCCGTGCGCTGCCCATTCAAAAAAATAAAGTCGTATTTTCCAGCTTTTATGGCCGCGGCGCGTCCGACAATCCCAAAGCGATTGTCGATGCGCTGGCACAGCGACCGGAAAAACTCGATATTGTTTGGCTGGCAAAAGACCCCGCGCATGCCGGCGTGCCGGACAATGTCCGTGTTGTGCCGTATGACACACCTGCTGCCATTCGCGAGCTGTCCACCGCACGGGTCTGGGTAGACAACTGCCGCAAAGGCGCCCATGTCAAAAAAGACGGGCAGTATTACATGCAGACATGGCACGGCTTTGCACTCAAGCGCATTGAGCGCGACGTTGCAGACAAACTCAACACGCCGGAAAACGCCGCATATGCCGAGTATGCGAAGCGCGATTCCGCGCAAATCGACGCGATTATTTCAAACAGCACCTTTATGACAGAGATTTATCAAAAATCCTTCTGGTATCACGGTGCCGTGCTGGAATACGGCTCTGCCCGCAACGACATTCTTGTAAATCCGCCGGCTGATGCAAAGCAGCAGGTACAGCAGGCGCTGCATCTGCCAAATGACTGTCAGATTATCATGTATGCGCCGACCTTCCGCGCTGACCACTCTTTGGATGCCTATCAGCTGGATTATCAGGCCGTGTGCCGTGCCTGTGCGCAGCGCTTCGGCGGCAATTGGGTGATGCTGGTTCGCCTGCATCCAAACGTCATGAAGCTCGCCAAGGATTTGAAATTTGACAACCGGACAACCTTTGACGCCACAGCGGTGGATGACATGCAGCTGCTGCTCGCCGGCTGCGACGCCGTTATCACCGACTATTCGTCTTTGATGTTTGATTTTGCGCTGACGCGCCGCCCCTGCTTCCAGTTCGCCATGGATATCGACGCGTACAAGGGCGACAGAAACTTCTATTTCCCGATTGATGAAACGCCGTTCCCGCTCGCCGTCAGCAACGAGGAAATGGTACAGAACATTTTGCAGTTTGATGCAGCTGCCTATCAGGCGGATTGGGATGCATTCTACCAGAAGATGGGCTTCTGTGAGGACGGAAACGCATCCGAACGCTGCGTGAAGTGGATTTTGGAAAAGACAAAGTAAAAAATACAGATATGCGAAAACACCGTGCAAAGTTGTTTGCACGGTGTTTTCTTTATGGAGAGAGTTCGGTAGAAATGAGAAAATCTTATTTGCAGTATCTCTGAATATGCTTTGCAGTTTCTGCAGCAGCGGTCTTGATGTTCTCATCGGTGGTCATCTTATAGTAATCCGGACGGAATACTTCCATAGTGATGAAGCCGTTCTCGAAGTCGTAACCGATTTCCTTCAGTGTGTCAGCGAAACGCTTGTGATCCAGGCAGCCGCGCGGGTCAGACGGCCACAGACGCTTTGCATCGGTGTTGTAGCCAGCGCCAGCCGGTACATCCTCGGTGTCGTTCAGATGCCATACGAAGATCTTGTCGCCGTCAGCCTTTTCCAGCTTGGACCAGTCAGAACGCATGCCATTGAAGTGGTACTGGTCGAGGGTAACGCCCATCAGCGGGGAGTCAACTAGCTTTACAATCTCGTAAGCGTCATCGAAGGTGTTGATGGACATGGACGGAGCGCCGCAGAACTCGAGGGACAGCTTCAGGCCGGTCGGCTCGCACTTCTTAACCATTTCCTTCAGAACAGCAACAGCGTCGTCACGGATTTCCTGACGGGTAGCTTCAATGCCCTTCTCGTTCAGGTCGCAGGACGGAACAACAACTACCATGTGGCAGTCCAGTGCAGCGCACTTCTTGATGATGTCGTCCAGCTCGTCCATCACTGCCTGCTTCTCCTCAGCAGTCTGCTTCATGTTGAAGAAGCACAGTGCGTTGTAGGACAGCGGAACGATGTCGTTTGCCTTCATGAAAGCGTTCAGCTCTTCCAGCGTGCCGCCTTCTGCCAGATACTTGTCCAGGCAGTCAAAACGGATGTCGATGCCCTTGAAGCCATACTTTGCACAAGCCTTCAGGTCAGCCATCAGGGACTGATCTGCACAACCGCGGTTGCCATCCCAAGTGCAACCCTCGTTAAAACCCATCTTAAGCATATTATGTAGTCTCCTTTTCTCGTATAGGTGCATTTCCTATGATTTTTTTATCGTATCGTATTGGACACACAGTGTCACTACATGTTTCTGTCGCAAACTATAAAAAAACGGTACAAATACCTTGCTGTATTTTTGCTGTATTACCCTGCCAAGCCAAGCGGAGAGAACAGCGCGTAAACACACATCATCAGAACGACGCACAGAGCAGCTGCCGGCTTAACATATTTCCACGGCGTCAGGTCAACGGCCTTGGAATCTTCCAATTCGAAATCTGTTTCGCGCGGCTTCAGTTTACCAATAACCAGCATCAGCATCAGGTCGATCGGGAACAGCACGGACAGTACATACAGATAATGTACATGGAACGGCAGGAACTTAGAAATCGAATACAGAATAACGTGGGTAATTAACGTAACCTTCGGTGCGATTGCCGGTACACGCTTGGTGTAGAATCCAACAAGGACAGTTGCCAGAATCGGCATCGAATAGAATCCGAAGCACTCCTGCAAGAAATCATACAGACCGGACGGCGCATTGATAACGAACGGAGCAACGCAAATCGATACAACTGCCAGACCAGTACCCACACGCTTGCCGATCTTAACCAGATGCTCATCGCTGGCATTCTTGTTGATAAGAGAGCGGTGGAAATCCAGTGTGTACAGTGTTACGCAGCTGTTCAGCGCAGAGTTAAACGAAGAAAGAATTGCGCCAAACAGAACAGCAGCCATCAGTCCAAGCAGCCATGTCGGAATAACCGTTGTAATCAAAGTCGGATAAGCAAGGTCGCTCTGCGGCAGCTTATCGCCGAAGAAACGGAATGCCAGCAATCCGCAAATCGTGATGAAGAACGGATCCAACAGCTTCAAAAATGCGGTAAATACGGCACCGCGCTGTGCCTGGCCCAAGTTCTTTGCTGCCAGTGTACGCTGAATGATGGACTGATTTGTGCACCAGTAAAACAGGTTGTTGAACAGCATACCCAAAAACAGCACCGGCCACGGAATCATCGGAGGCAGAGAATTTGCCGGGTTGATAGAATTGAACTTATCAGACGGTACATTGGTAATAAAATCGCGAATACCGGCAATAAAACTGCCATTTCCCAAAATACAAATTGCCAAAATCGGAACCAGCAAGCCGCCGATCAGCAGCCCTACACCGTTGATGGTATCGGAAACTGCAACCGCCTTGAGTCCGCCAAATACAGCATAAATCGAACCGATAATGCCGATACCTGCACACAGCAGGACAATCGCCTGGAATGTTGTAATGCCGAGCACCTGATCCAGATGGAAAATCTGATTGAATGCCAGTGCGCCGGAATACAAAACTGTCGGCAGATACGTCAGCATGTAGCCGAGCAAAAACAAGAAGGAAATAATCTGCTTGGTGGTGCGGTCAAATCGCATCTCCAAAAATTCCGGAATCGTCGTGATGCCTGCCTTCAAATACTTTGGCAGGAAAATCAGCGCCAGCGCCAGCAGCGCCATGCTCGCACCAACAGACCAGCTCATCGCACCCATGTTGGTGCTGTAGCTCTGTCCCGCCTGTCCGACCAGCTGTTCGGTAGACAGGTTTGTCATTTCCAACGAACCTGCAATAACCAAGCCGCTCAAACCTCGGCCAGCTAAGAAATAGCCCTCTTTTGTGGATAGATTGTCATCTCGTGTCTTATACCAAGACAGCAGCAATACCAATCCTGTAAAAGCAATAAAGCTCAATACAATAATCAATGGATTTCTCCTCTCTTTCCCAAAACAGTAAAAAACCAAATTTGTCCATACCATATATATTGTTTGATTTTTTCTGTCTATCATCGCCGAAGCGATTGTGTCTCTTTCTTTCATGCACAAAATTGGACGGAATTTTAGGATTATCTTCTAAAATCCCCTGCATTTCGGTACCTTTTTTCTGCTTTCCTTTTTTGCACCCTTATGATATACTATTTCTCATACAATGTCACGATACATTCTTGACAATAAATAATAAAAAAAGATACTTTACAAGGAGAGGGAAGTTCCATGCTTGACACAGGTGTATTGAGCGATTCTGTCCGTTATTATCACGAGGCAGATCCATTCACAGAGAAAAATCTATACTACATTCCACACGCGGGCCAATATCACTGCAACAGCGAGTATGAAGTCCGGCGCACGCACCTAGATGTCTGTCAGGCTATCGTCGTGGACTCCGGCGAACTGACGATTGAATACCGCGACAAGACGTATACCGCGCCCTCCGGCGCAGTCATCTTACTGGACTGCCGTGAACCGCATTGTTATTACACCCGCTCTTCGGACTTGAAAATACGCTGGTTTCATTTTCTCGGCAGCAGCAGCGAGGCATATGTGCATCAGATCATCAGCCTGCACGGCATCGTCATGCAGACTGCGTCAAACACAGAAATCGAATCGTGCATCGCACAAATCATGAAAGCCGTGGCAAAGCCCGAACCAAATCCGCACTTTGTTTCTGTCAACATTCATCGACTGCTTGCCTTGCTCATGACCGAAACAGGTGCTGTATCAAAGAGCGATTTGGAGCTGGTTATCAATTCCTCTGTGTCTTATATCGAATCTCATTATTCTGATCCGGATCTTTCTAATGAAAATCTTGCCCGCATGGCCATGCTGAGCACCTGTTATTATGTGCGCAAATTCAAAGAATTTCGCAGTGCTACACCGCACCAATTTATTCAAGCTGTACGTATCCGCAGTGCGAAGCAGAAGCTGTCTACCACCTCTTTGAGCATCGAAGAAATTGCCGAACAGTGCGGATTCTGCAACACCTCTCACTTTATTATGGTCTTTCGCAGAAACACAGGCATCACACCGCTGCAATTTCGTATTATGTGGAGATAACGCACAAAAGCCTCCCTTTCGGGAGGCTTTTGTTGTATTTGCATCTGTACATATTACTTTCCAAACAAGCCCTTGATTCTATCCCACAGGGTCTCCTTCGGCTGTTCTTCCTGCTTGACCTCTTGTTTCTCCTGCTTTTCCTCTACGGATGTGCGCATGATAAACTTGGTCGAGGTCTCTGTCGCAGACTTCGGTGTGCCGGTATAGCACTCGCTGTTCTGCGCATAGTCCTTCTGCTTCTCATACAGCTTTGCCGCTGTGCGGATATTCGTCAAATCCTCGTTGTCTGTGATTTTGCTGATGCCTTCCTCATTGTACTTGACAATGCCGTCGCGCAGCTCACCGGAACCGTCCTTGAGCTGGGTACCTGCATCATCGAACTGCTGAATGGCATCGAGTACCTGTCCGCTCGCCGCATGCAAAGACTTCATACCGGCAGACAAATCGCCTGTGCCGTCCTTGAGGCTGGATGCGCCATCGTTGAGCTGGCTGACACCGTTGGTCAGCGTCGGCACCTGTCCGTTCAGTTCAGAGATGCCGCCGGACAGCGTTGCTGCGCCGTCTGCCAAGGTGCCTGTGCCCTTTGCCAGCTCTGCTGCGCCGGAAGCTGCGGAGCTGACACCGGCGGTGTATTTTGCCAAGCCGCTGTCCAGTGCCGTTGCGCCCTCCTGCAGCTGCGAAACCGAGGAACCAAGCGTGCCTGCCAGATTTTGCAGACCCGCGTTCATCGTGGAATACTTGCTGGACGCCTCATTGAGACCTGCATCAATTTGATTCAGCGCCGTGCTGAGCTTGCTCATCTGCGCAGCGGTCTCATCCAGTCCATCGCTGACCTGTCCTGCCGCACTTGCAATGCTGTCCATATTGTCTGCCAGCCCTTCCATCTTGTCGATAAGTGCCGCATTGGTCTGGAACTTCTGAATGATAGATGCGCCGCTCTCCAGCGTCTGTAGCTCTGCCAGCTCGGATTCCGACAGCGACTGCTTGTTGGAGGCAATGGAATGCAGACCGCTGCCGACCTGCTTCGCGCCGCTTTGAATCTGTGCCAGCGCGCTCTTTGCGCTGGAAATGTCTCCTGTGCTCAGCGAGTCTACAACCTGATCCATGCTGGAGGATAGCGTCTTTAAGCTGCTGTCCATTTTATTGGAACCGGAAAACAACGCCTGTACATCATCCGACTCCAGCGCTTCTGCCATCGAATTCAAACCCTTTGCCAGCTTTTTGGAGCCTGCGGACAAATTCGAGGAATTGTCATCCAACGTACTCAGACCGCCGGACAGCTTTTTCGCACCTGCATTGGCAGAATTGGCGCCGTCTGCCAGCGACTTCGCGCCGTCATCCAGCTGTCCCACACCGTTTGCCAGCTTTTGTGCGCCGAGTGTCAGCGTGCGCATACCGGATGCCAGCTGTGCCGCGCCATTGTCCAGCATCCCCGCGCCGGATGTCGCGTCAATGATGCCATCGTTAAACACAATATAATTTGAGGTCAGCTCGCCGAGCTTATCGTTGAGCGTCTCACAGCCGTCTGCCAAGTCATTGGCACCGTCAATCAGCTGCTGGGTCGCGTCCTTCAGCTCGTCCAGCTGATCAAATTCTTCGTCAAGATCCAAGTCGGATTCTTTGAGATCGCCCAAGTTGCTTGCGCAGGCAAAATACAGTGTCGGCACAGAACCGTTATTCATATCGCACTCGATGGTCACGTCATCCAGCATCATATCCGTCAAATCCGAAAACGTATCGCCCAGCAAGTCCGCATATGTGCTCTTCATGCCCGGCATCGCGAGGAATCCGACAATCTGATTGGTGCTGTCAGATTCCACCTTGCCGTTTTCCGCCTTGATATTGGAAAAGGCATCCGTGGACAGGTTTGTTCCAATCACCGTGAAATACGGGCGGCAGATGGTATAGCTCTTGCCGTCTACGGCAACTTCCTTGGTGTCTTTGTTGGTCAGCGCAACATGCATCACCAGATGGCCGCTTGCGCCGTTCAAATCCTTCGCTTCTACCTGCTTGCCGTCCAGCTCATAGGTAATCTTTGCCTGCACCGGCATTTCCTGATCTGTGGTACCCTGATAATATACGTCATTGCCCTTGACGTTCCACGTCAGCGCATCTCCGTTCTGGGTCGGTGTCTCATCGCCCTTCAAGTTCTTGATGTCTTGGAGTGAGCTGACATCCGCAAAGTTCGTCAGACCCTTATCCGAATGCAGCCAATCGCTGACGGTCTGGTGTGCCACGGTGCCGTCGCCGTTTAAGGTTGCGTACACCGTTTCATCCTTGCGCACGGATGCCGCAAACGCCGGTGTCAGTGCGCTGCACGCCAAAACGGCACTGAGCACGCAAGCTGTAATTTTATGATTTTTCTTGAACTTCAATGTCAACACTCTCCTTGGAATCGTCTAACCAGTGATACGTTGTCTTACGAATAATCGGTGCGAACAAAATCAGCATAGCCGGCAGTACAAACAGGATAACCAGCATGGAGATAATGGCGCCGCGGCTGATGAGCAGACACAGACCGCGAATCAGGTCAATCCGCGATACGAAATACAAACCAATCGTCGCCGCAAAGAAGCTGAGGCCACTTGTGATGATACTCGGCGCACAGGTTTCGATGGCGGTTGCCGCCGCATCGTGCGGACTGAGACCGTTGAGCCGTTCCTCGTGGAAGCGTGTCGTCATGAGAATCGCATAATCGACGGTCGCGCCGAGCTGAATGGTTCCGAGCACAATGCTTGCAATAAACGGAATGACGGAGCCGGTAAAATACGGAATGCCGAGATTTACCATAATGGCGCCCTCAATGGACAGGACAAGCAGGAACGGAATGGAAATAGATTTGAAGGTAATGACAATAATCAAAAATACCGCCAAAATAGAGAACACCGATGTCGAATTGAAATCGTGCGCCGAGGTCGTAATCAAATCCTTGGTCATCGCGCCCTCGCCGGTCAAAATACCATCCGCATCATATCGCTTGATGATTTTATTCATGCGCTGTACCTGTGTGTTCATCTCGTCTGTGCCTGGCTTATACTCCGTGGTAATCATCATCAGTTCATGACCATTGGAGCGGAACAGCTCCGCCGCACTGTCCGGAACTGCGCTCTCCGGAATGCCGCCGCCCACGAACTTTTCATAGCACAGTGTCGATTTGATGCCTTCTACGTTATCCAGTTCATCGGCAAGCGATTTTTTCTGCGCCGAGCTCATATTATCATTGATAATGACAAAGTGGAAGCTTGGCATGCCGAAATCTTCATCCAGTTTATTGGTGCCGGCGATGCCGGTCAAATCCTGCGGCAGCGAATCCGTCAGCGTATAGTATACGCTGGTCAGGCTCTGTGCGCGGAAGAACACCAATGCGATGACGACAAAAATCATAATAATGCGCTTGGGATGCTTGGTGACGACCGCCGCCACCTTATGCATATGCGGTGTAATAACCGGATGCCGCCGTTTTTCAATGATTTTGTCAAAGTACATAATGAGCGCCGGCAGAATGGTCAGGGTACTGATTACGCCGAGCGCAACACCCTTCGCCATCACGATACCGATATCTGCGCCCAACGTCAACGACATCGTGCACATTGCCAAGAAGCCGGCGATTGTTGTCAAAGACGAGGACAGAATGGACGTACTCGTCAGACAAATGGCGGACACCATCGCGTCCTCATTGGATTTATTTACTTTTTCCTCCTGATAGCGGTGCAGCAGGAAAATGCTGAAGTCCATCGTCACACCCAACTGCAAAACCGCCGCGAGCGCCTGTGTGATATAGGAAATCTCTCCCATAAACACATTGCTGCCAAAGTTATATACCACCGGAAAAATAATGCCCAGCATAAAGATGAACGGCACGGCTGTGTTTTCCAAAAACAGGAACAGCACAATCAAGCTGAATACAACGGCACACAACACATATTTCGGCAGTTCCTGATTGACCAGCTCCTTGGTGTCCTCCAAAATCGTGGACATGCCGCCGAGGAAACAGTCTTTTTTCATGATGCCTTTGATTTGCACAATGGCGTTGATGGTTTTGTCCGATGCGCTGGACTCCTCGAACCGCACCATCATCATGGTCGAGTCGTTTTTGCCGTACATCATGTTCGTCACATCGTCCGGCAAAATCTCTTTCGGCACCGTGACATCGACCACATCACTGAGCCAGAAGCAACTGGTCACGCCGTCCACAGCCTCAATGTCCTGCTTCATTTTGAGCAGCTCCGCCGTGGGCATATCCCCCTCCACGGTAACCATCGCCGTAGATGCCAGACCGAAATCCTTGTCAAGATACCTCTCACCCTCCATAGATTCCAATTCTGACGGCAGGTAGCTCAGAATATCGTAATTTACTCTTGTATTGATGTATCCAAACGCCGACAGCACCAGCAGCATACACGCCACTGCCAGCACAAAGCCGCGCCGCTTGACCACAAAACGGGCTACACGCTCCATAATTGATGCTTTACTCCTTTCCTTGCCGTCCGGCTGTGCGCCGAAATCAAAATTTGACCGATCGTCATTTATCGCAGTTTTAGTATAATCCAGAAATGACCATTGGTCAATGTTCATCTTACAAACAATTTCTCTTATTTCAAAACTGACGTTTGGTCATTTTTCCAAAATTTATTTTTTCCCGTGTCGATTCTTGCCAAAGTCGGCACTTCGGGCTATACTGTTCTAAAACATGCTGTCATATGAAAGGAGATTGCTATGGGTCAGGCGTTGGAGCAGAAAAAAGAAGAAAAAAAAAGAAATCTATTGGAAGCTGCCCGCATCCTCTTTTCTCAGAAGGGCATTTCAAAGACCAGCATCAGCGAGATTGCGCAGGCCGCAAAGGTCGCAAAGGGCACGTTCTATCTTTATTTTAAGGATAAGGACGAGCTTCTTGAGCATTTGATTCTGCAAATCAGCCGAAATATTGTGACGCTTGCATACGAACACGCGGAGCAGCATCGAACGGATGACTTTACCGAAAATGTCATTATTTTTGTGGATTATATCATCACCTATTTTTCTTCCCATCAGGACAGCCTGAGCCTCATCAAACGCAACTTTACTTGGTCTATGGTGCAGCACAGTCTGGAGCAGGAGGAAAACAACGCGCTGCGGCATCAGCTGCTCGAACGGCTGCAGGCTTCGCCCACATCGCACAACTACTCGCAGCGGGAACTGTTCAACATTGTATATATGATTGTGGAGCTGTGCGGTTCGGTCTGTTATACCAGCATCATCGAACAGGTGCCGGACACCATTGACCACATAAAACCGCTGCTGTACACCATGATTCGGAGGATTTTAAACCATGAACCAGACCAAACCAACCCTGATTTTTGATATGGACGGCGTCATTCTGGACACGGAACAGCTCGTGCGCCGATGCTGGAACGAAATTGCACCGGAATTTCACGCGGATGCTATTGATGCCGTCTTTCTCACCACCGTCGGCACCACACGCGTGCACACCTGCAGCATCTTGCGCGAGCGCTACGGTGCCGATTTTCCGGCGGAGGAATTTAACAACGCCGTCAGCCGCCGTTACCATGTGATTGATGACGCCGAAGGCGTACCGGTCAAGACCGGCGCACGCGAGCTGCTGCAATGGGCGCGAGACAACGCGTATACGATTGGTCTCGCCTCCTCCACCCGACAAGCCGTCGTGGAAAAAGAACTGTCCGAGAGAGGGCTGCTGCCCTACTTCGATTACGTCCTCGGCGGCGATCGGATTGCCCGCAGCAAGCCAGCACCGGATATCTACGAAACCGCCTGCCGCGCGCTGCACGCCGTTCCTGCCGACACCTATGCCATTGAAGATTCGTACAACGGCATTCGCGCGGCGCATGCAGCGGGCATGCGTCCCATTATGGTGCCGGATCTCCTGCCGCCGACCCAAGAAATGTACACGCTTGCCGCACACATCTTTCCGAATCTGACGGCGTTCCATGAATTTTTGAAACGACAATAAACGCACAGCCTGCCCCGATAGGGCAGGCTTTTTTTGTCGAAATAAAAACTACAGATTCTTATCTCATAATTGCACAATTTTGCTGTGGAAAAATAATTTATTTATCATTTTTGCTCTCCGTTGTATAGACCTTTCCGACTCTCAAATGAAAGTGTTCGTTTTTGTGCCGTCAATTTCAATCTTGTGCAAATTTCTGCAAGCGTTTTCTTTTCCGTTCTTTATATGGTTAAATCAGCCATTTTCCTTGTTTTTTTGATTTTTACTAAACAATTTTATTTTTTCACTGAATTTTTCTTTATTTTTTTAACACATTTTTTTACATTTGTTTCTGCATAATTTGTTATTTTCGCCCTCAATCAGCTGTTCAAGTATGCTATTCTAAATTTCTGTAAAATCTGTAAAACAAATCCCTTCAATTTTTCTAATATTTCGGTGAAAATGCCACGTGACATTTGCGCGAAAAAAGTCTATTATACTTAACGAGGAAAACGAAGGCGCAAGAGTGCGCGGACCGCTTTCCATTATCAGAAAAGCCGACAGGCTTTCAGAAAGGAAGCGAATACAATGGGTATTCTTGGAACCCTGCACAACATGGCAAAATCCGGTCAGGTCAATGAGATTCACTCGGTTATCAATCAGGAGCGTGCCTCTGCAAATACATCTGCACAGACATCCGGAAAAGAACGCCGCAAGTTCCGTCATAACATGGAAATCTCGATCGCTTCTTACCGTTAATCAGCTTTTACCTATTTTTTTCATACCTATTTTTCCTATCTCTTTTCTTTGTAAAGTAAAACCCTACGGTTTCCCCCGTGGGGTTTTGCTTTTTTATTTGTATCTTTCTTCATAAAATGTTAAGATTTTTATAGACTACTTCGAAAGGATTTCATTGTATCCTATACCCATAGACAGCAAGGAGGACACATATTATGACCTACCGCATCTTGGTATGCGATGATGACCGCGAAATTGCCCGCGCCATCTGTATTTATCTTCGCTCCACCGGCTACGAGGCGGTAGAAGCGCACGATGGCACGGAAGTGCTGGAGCTGTGCCGCACGCAGACATTTCATCTGCTCATTCTGGACATCATGATGCCGGGTTTAGACGGCATCCAGACGACGGAAATTCTGCGCCGCACGCACAACATTCCGGTCATCATGCTGTCGGCAAAGAGCGAGGACATCGACAAAATCGACGGTCTGACCGCCGGCGCGGATGATTACATGACCAAGCCGTTTCAGCCCGCAGAGCTGATCGCCCGCGTGAAATCACAGCTGCGCCGATACACGTCTCTCGGCGGCATGTATCAAAATCAAGCACCGGCTACAACTGTCTATCAAACCGGTGAACTGATTGTGGATGACGCCTCCAAGACGGTCACAGTCGACGGCGAGCCGGTCAGCCTCACGCCGCGCGAGTACGGCATTCTGTGCTTTCTGACCCAGCACGCAGGTCAAGTGTTCTCTATTTCACAGATTTATGAGGCGGTTTGGCAGGAACCGGCTTATAATTCGGAAAACACCGTTGCTGTCCACATTCGCCGCATTCGAGAAAAAATCGAAATCAATCCAAAAGAACCGAAATATTTAAAGGTGGTATGGGGAATTGGCTACAAAATGGAAAAACTTCACCCGAAACAGCTGGGTTAAGGCTGTATGCTGGCTGCTCATCCTCGTGATGACGGCAGTCTCTGCCGGTCTGACGGTCTACACCGCAGAAAACGCGCAGAAAAACAATCTGAATGAACTCTCATCGTACAGCACGTACTCTTTATCAGACGTACTCACGCATGAACAACCGACCGCAGAATATCTTGCACAGCAACTATACTTTCCAATCTCAAATCTGTATGCCGTGGGTGAAACCGGCACGACAGAGGAGAGCATCGAAAAGAATGTGACGCCCGCCGATCTTCTCGGTGAGCTCACGTCCGAATATTACCAGAGCGATACGTGGGAGTCCGGCGAACCGGAACAATCCTATGACGATTCCGCCCCAACGCTGGACGCCGAAACCGTCAGTGCTGTCATGGCGGCACTCGCATCGGATACCACCAGCGATTATGATGACATCTCGGAGAGCGCATTTCAAGCGTGGCTGACACATCATCCCGAGGTGTATGCATCCTGCCGTGCACGCTACATCAGCGCGCAGCTCCAGTCTCTCACTGACACCCAAAAGTGGCTGGAAGGTTTAAAAAATTCTTTTGATTATTATTTGACCAATACCATCACGGGAGATTGTTTCACTTCCCTGCCGGATGGAACCACACAGGAAAGCGCAGAATCACAGCTGCTGCACACGACCCAATACGCCTTGGCGCTGAAGTCCACAACGACCGATGCAGCGTTCTATTCCAAGCACACGGATCTCGCGCAGGAATTGGAATCTCTGGACACGTCCGATGACATGCTGGACAGCAGCCGAAACGGCACGGCAATCTGCGCCATGACAACCGATGCATACGACAATCTCTGTCTCTCTTGGTCTGAGATTCATCGGCTGTTCACCAATCTCATCACAATCTACGCCATTTCTGCCGTGGTCATCGCGCTGTGCCTGCTTGTGCTGTGCTTTGGCGCAGGCCGCAGACCGGATGATGATACCTGTTATTTGCTCGGCTTCGACCGCATTTGGACAGAAGTACAGATATTTTTCGGCATTTGTGCCTGCATTGCCTTTGCCGGCGTCATCTCCTTGTTCTTAAATTTCTTTGGCGATATAACCGTTTCGCTCTCTTTCACCGCCATCTGCACCGGTGTGTGCGCGGCATCCGTTGCATTTGCCGCCGTCTGCCTTGTGATCTTTCTGTCGCAGGTGCGCCGTCTGAAAGCGCATCAATGGCTCAACGGCTGGATTATCTGGCGGCTGTTCCGCAAATTCGGCATCGCATCGCTGTGCTGGCTGAACAAGCAGTTCCGCAAAAGTCCGCTGCGCCGCCGCTTTATCATCGTAAGCATCTTGCTCCCGCTGCTGTGCACCGCATGGATTCCCATTCCTGTTGTGATTGTCGTACTGCTCATCGCCGGCATGCGTCTGGCGGACAGCATAGAGGCTGTCAACCGCGGTGCGCACGACATTCGCGCCGGCAAAACGGATACACAAATCACGGTCAGAGAGCACGCTCCCAAAGAGCTTGCGGCACTGGCAGCAGATTTGAACAGCATTTCTGAGGGCTTGCAGGAAGCGGTAGATACCGCGGTAAAATCCGAACGGTTAAAATCCGAATTGATTTCCAATGTGTCTCACGACATCAAAACACCGCTGACCAGCATCGTCACCTATGTCGATCTGCTCAAAAAATGCGACATTGCGGACGAAACCGCGCAGGAATACATCCGCATCCTTGAACAGAAGGCACAGCGCCTGCGCACGCTGACCTTGGATTTGTTCGACGCATCCAAAGCGACCAGCGGCGCGATGACGGTAGAGCTTGCCAAGACCGATTTGGACGCTCTGCTCCGCCAAGCGCTCGGCGAGCGCTCCGAGCATATCCAGCGTGCAGGCTTAGATGTTCGCATCACCTCGCACCCGCCGGTTTACGTCAACGCAGACGGCAGATTGCTGTGGCGTGTGCTGGACAATCTGATTTCCAACTGCGTGCGCTATGCCGTCCCGCACAGCCGTGTTTATGCAGACATCGCACAGGGCACATCTCTGTGTACGCTGACGATAAAAAACATTTCTGCAACCGAGCTGAACATCTCCGCGGATGAGCTGATGCAGCGCTTCACGCGCGGCGACCGCTCCCGCCACACAGAGGGCAGCGGCTTGGGCTTATCCATCGCGCAAAGTCTCGCGGAGCTCATGCACGGCACCTGCCGTGTGGAGATTGACGGTGACCTGTTCAAGGCAATCGTAGAGATTCCCCGCTGGACGCAGCCGGAAACGCATGAAACAAATCAAACAACCTGATACACACGACAAAAGCACCAGTTCCGGAAATTTCGGAACTGGTGCTTTGCGTATAAACCAAACCTGTCTCTCCCTTCGGGAGAGATGTCGCGCAGCGACAGAGAGGGCTGCTGCCAGCCAGCACGTTCTTGAACGTTTACCCAGAGACGAA
>OLOX01001573.1_pt1 | contig 21178 bp, 16 predicted proteins | sample 1672091 | NCBI WGS metagenome assembly OLOX01 (sample SAMEA3136644, study PRJEB25190) | human gut metagenome | reverse complement strand
TGCAAGCGTTCCAGTTGGGTGCCGATGAATATTTGACGAAGCCGTGCAGAAAAGATCGACTTCTTGCCAGGGTATCCAATATTCTCAAAAGGTATGAAGGCCGTACCAATCTCATAGAGGGACCAGATTTCCTGTTAGACCAGCAGACCTACACGCTTTATATTCATAATACCTCTGTCGTGCTTCCAAAAAATCAGGGAAAACTGTTGGTTGCTCTTTTGTCCGGCGGCGATGCTCTGGTCACGACGGAGCAGCTTTGCATGGCACTGTGGGGAACTACGGAATACATAGATGAAAATGCCTTGCAGGTTAACCTGACCCGGTTGAAAAAAACGATGTCCGCCCTTGAAATGAAGCAGCGAATCGTTGCAGTTCGAGGAATGGGCTACCGTTTGGAAGCGGAGGTGTCTCTATGAAGCAGCTTTGGCACATGATAGAACGGTACTACCCCTGGCTTCTGTTGCTGCTGGGCGTGGATTGCTTTTGCGCTGTCATTCTTTGGATTTCTGACATTCAGGCATTTCAAACCTTGATCGGGTTAGTAGTTCTGACGAGCATCCTTTTGTTTTCAGCGATTCTGTTTGTACTAAACAAGAGGGAGAACACCCACATGGAACTGTTCCGAGATTTCCTCAGTGATCCTACCATCTGCAATGAAGAACGGCTGCTCAGTGCCATTAGTCAGAAAGAAGGAGAATCTGTCCGATTTTTGGCTTCGGTTTTACGGGAATACAAAAACGAGAGTAACAATATGGCGGATGCCCTACGGGACTATGAAGAATACGTGGAGGGCTGGGCACATGAAGCGAAAACGCCCCTATCGTTGCTGACCATGCTCTTGGATAACCGGAACGATGAAATCTCTCCTTCCCTGCAAGCAAAGCTGGATTATGTCCGCAGTCAGCTTCAGGAGGATGTCACGCAGATGCTGTACTATGCCCGGTTGAAGAGCAGTACAAAGGATTACCGATTTGAGGATGTCAATTTGAATGACTGCTTGGGTGAAGTTCTGGAGGACTATGCCCCACTTCTTGAAGAGAAGCAGTTTGTCATTCTCAACAAACTGCAATCTGAAACAGTCTATACAGACCGTAGAGGACTTCAGTTTATGTTGGGACAAATCGTTAGCAATGCCATCAAATATAGCAGCGATAGTCCCATGCTTACAATTTCCGTGATACATTCGGAGACCGCAGATATCCTTTCTGTTGAAGATAACGGCATTGGCGTAAAAAAATATAATCTGCCGTACATTTTTCAAAAGGGCTTTACCGGGGATTCTACTGACAGCAGAAAGAAGGCTACCGGTATGGGACTTTACCTGGTTAAGAAGATGGCCGACGATCTAAATCTTCATCTGGAAGCAGCTTCCCAGTGGGGAAAGGGCTTCAAGATTGTCATCTTCTTTCCTAAATTGAGATCCAACGGAGGGAAATAATATAAACAGAAAAACGCCCGCAGGATTTTCTCCTGCGGGCAGCGTGTTGTCAGCTATCCCAAGGCTTGTATTCTGTTACAGTTTTCAAATAGGTTTCGGGATCGCCGTTCAAGATAAGGTCTGCATACTCCAAAGGAGCGTTGTAGATCAAATAATCCAGCTCTGACCGCTGATACATATTGTCAGCAATCTCGTTCTCAACGGCGATAGTGTCAATCGCAATCATACTGCCGTCGCTGAATTTCACTTCCACACAGCAATTATCCATATTGTAGGCACAAGATATTAAGGTTTTCATGGTATGTCCTCCATAATTCGTAATATAAAGCGAAAATCCCGTCTGACTTCCTGTTAGAAATCAGACGGGATTTGTCCGTATGCACCCCGGAAACCGTCAGCTAACAGTTGATAAGTAAATTAGTTCCTTATCACTGTTAAGCCAAAGTCAAAGGGGATTATTTGGCAAATATGAAGCTAACAAAAAGAAAGATTTATAATAAAAAGATGTTGCCCGTTAACGGGCGGTGGGGCGTGTAATGCGATGATAAAATTTCGATGCCCCTTTAGGGGTGAAGCCAGTAATGACCCTTCTAGGGTCTGTGCAAACCACCACTTCAGTGGTGGTTATGATTTTAGCCGAAAATGGATTTATATTCCTCGTTGACGCTGTCTTCACAGCTGCGCATGGCGAGAATGGTCTTTTCCATCAGATCTTCCAGCGTCCAGCCCAGGCGCTCGGCCCCCTGGGTGATCACATCCCGGGAGCAGCTTGCGGCGAACTTCTTGTCCTTGAATTTCTTCTTGAGGCTTGCTACCTCCATATCCATCACGCTCTTGCTGGGCCGCATCCGGGCGGCGGCACCGATGAGGCCCGTCAGCTCGTCGGCGGCAAACAGCACCTTTTCCATAGGCAGCGTGGGCTCTACATCACAGCAGATTCCGTAGCCGTGGGAGCAGACGGCGTGGATGAATTCCGGCTCAGCACCGATTTCAGAAAGAAGCTCCGGCGCTTTCAGGCAGTGCTGCTCGGGATATTTTTCAAAATCCACATCGTGCAGCAGTCCTACCAGCCCCCAGAAATTTTCATCTTCGCCCATTTCCCGGGCAAAATATCGCATAGTGCCCTCTACGGTCAGGCCGTGGAAGATATGAAAAGGCTCCCGGTTGTACTTTTGCAGCAGCACCAGGGCCTGGGCGCGTATAATTTGGGTTCGCATATCAAGTCCTCCTTTGAAGCGTCTGGCGAAGAAGGCCGCCTTTTGGCGCTTTTGCCCACATTTTAGTTGAATGTATGGCTGTTGTCAACCTTGAATTCTGCAAACCTGAATGCTATACTGGTAAGCAATAAGGAGGTTTCGCTTCTATGGCAGATATGCTGGATTACATCCGCTGGCGGGGGGATTTGCCCTTCACGGTTTCACCGCCCAATGAGGTGGATGCTGTCATTTTTTCCACTCTGAGCTATATTCCCTTCCGGGGCCGGGCAGCGTTTCACCCGGAGGAGGCCATTCCCTTTTCGGAGGCGGTGGAGGAGTTCTTTTCCTATCCGGAGCCGCCGGACTATGTGCGGGCGCAGCGGGATCTGGACCTGCTGAAGGCGGCAGGGGAGAGCGTCCGCTTTGGCAATACCCGCATAACCGAGTATCGCCCCAAGTTCATAAGAGAGCAGGATACCCAATTTGCAGGAGTCACGTTTTTGCTGGATGACGGCAGCCTGTTCGTCACATTTCGTGGCACAGACAATACGCTGGTGGGCTGGAAGGAGGACCTGAGCATGAGCTTCCGGTCCGTGATCCCGTCTCAAGCCCTGGCAAAGCAGTATTTGCAGGATGTGCTCATGACCCATTCCGGTCCTGTCCGGGTCAGCGGTCACTCCAAGGGCGGCAATGTGGCGGTTTATGCCGTGTCCCAGAGCGCACCGGTAATTCGGGACCGTGTGCTGGAAGTCTACAATCAGGAGGGCCCCGGCTTTTCTGCGGAATTCCTGGAAGACCCGGGCTACCAGGCCATTCTGCCGAAGATCCGCACCTATTTGCCCCAGGGCTCCATGATCGGCGTGGTACTCTACCGGGCAGAGCCGGAGATCATTGTCCAGAGCCATGAGACTGGCATTATGCAGCACGACCCCTTCAGCTGGGATATCTGCGGAACCGCCATCACAAGAATGGATGCTCTGAATGCCAATTCCCGATTTTTCCGGCTGACCATGGAAAATTGGCTGGCGGGCTTTGATATGGACGACCGGGTGCGCCTCGTCAATATGCTCTATGATCTGCTGACCTCAGGAGATGTAGAGGTCATGGACGATGTTTTACAGCCCAAGAGCCTTATCAATTACGTGGCCCGGCTCCGCGGGTCAGAGCTGATCCGAAAATACCTGGCATCGGACCTGAACAGTCTCTTAAAGGCCGCACGGAGAGCGCGGCTGCAGATGATGAAGGGACAATAGCCGTCGTCTTTCACAAAGAATTCTACGGATAATTATTGATTTTGAACAGATTCGTCCCTTGCTTTTTGGGAAAGTCTGTCATACAATCAGCATAGAAGCGCAAACACATTCAACTTTGAAAGGAATGTTCCGAAAAATGGCTGAAACCCTGAATGTCCCCGAGATTTTCGGCAGCGATGTATTCAACGAGGCGATTATGAAGCAGCGCCTTCCTGTGGAGGTCTACCGCGCCTGGGAAAACTGCATCCAGACCGGCTCCACACTGCCCCTGGACGTTGCCAACGAGATTGCCGAGGCGATGAAGATCTGGGCCCTGGAAAAGGGCGCTACCCACTATACCCACTGGTTCCAGCCCATGACGGGTATTACGGCGGAAAAGCACGATTCCTTTATTTCCCCTACGGGAGACGGCAGGGTGATCATGGAGTTCTCCGGCAAGGAGCTGGTTCGGGGAGAACCGGATGCCTCCTCATTCCCCTCGGGCGGTCTGCGGGCAACCTTCGAGGCCCGAGGCTACACCGCCTGGGACCCCACGGCCTGCGCCTTTGTCAAGGACGGCAGCCTGTATATTCCCACCATGTTTTTCTCCTATACCGGCGATTCTCTGGACAAGAAGACCCCGCTGCTGCGCTCACTGGAGGAGGTTTCCCGGGAAGCCATCCGCATTCTGCGGCTCTTTGGCGACACGGAAACCCACCGGATCATTACCTGTGTGGGCGCTGAGCAGGAGTATTTCCTTCTGCCCAAGGACCTGTACGCCCAGCGGGAGGATCTGCGCCTGACGGGCCGAACCCTTTTCGGCGCAGCCGCGCCCAAGGGACAGGAGCTGGACGACCACTATTTCGCCGCCATCCGTACCCGGGTATCCGAATTCATGCAGGATCTGGATGAGCAGCTGTGGCGGCTGGGCATTCTCTCCAAAACAAAGCACAACGAGGGCGCACCCTGCCAGCATGAGCTTGCTCCCATCTACACGGATGCAAACAAGGCCTGCGATGACAACCAGCTTATTATGCGTACCATGAAAAAGTGCGCTGCCAAGCACAATCTGGTGTGCCTGCTCCACGAAAAGCCCTTTGCCGGGGTCAACGGCAGCGGCAAGCACAACAACTGGTCCCTTTCTACGGATTCCGGCAAGAATCTGTTCAGTCCCGGGAAAACCCCACGGCAGAACGCTCAATTCCTGGTTTTCCTGGCAGCCTTTATCCAGGGCATTGATGAATATCAGGAGTTTCTGCGCTGCACAGTGGCCTCTGCCAGCAACGATACCCGCTTGGGCGCCAACGAAGCGCCTCCAGCCATCGTTTCCATCTTCCTGGGCGATGAGCTGAATGCCGTGGTCAAGTCCATCATCGATGGGACCAACTACACGGAGCCGGAAAAGAGCCTGCTGCGCATTGGCGTGGACGTGATGCCCGCCATTCCCAAGGACACCACGGATCGCAACCGTACCAGCCCTTTGGCCTTCACCGGCAACAAGTTCGAGCTGCGTATGCTGGGCTCCTCCCAGTCCATTGCCGGTCCCAATATCGCCCTGAATACCATTATGGCCGAGGAGCTGGGCCGCTTTGCCGATGAGCTGGAAAAGGCCGAGGATTTTGAAGCAACCCTGCAGAAGCTGGTTTGCAAGGCCCTGACGGACCACCGGCGCATCATCTTCGATGGCAATGGCTATTCCGAGGAATGGAAGCAGGAGGCCGCAAGAAGAGGTCTGAGCAACCTGCCCTCCACTGCCGAGGCTATGAAGGCCTATCTGCTGCCGAAGAACATCGAGCTTGTCACCCGCCACGGCGTGTTTACAGAGACGGAATTCCGGGCCCGCCACGCAATCTACCTGGATGACTACCGGAAGAAGATCAATATCGAAGCCCGGACCATGGTGGACATGGCCGTGCAGCAGATCCTGCCCGCTGCCATGGGCTATACGGATGCCCTCTGCGGCGGTGTTGCTTCCAAAAAGAGCTTGGGTGTATCCTGCCGGGGCGAGATGGCCCTGATTCAGAAGCTCTCCGGTGCCTGCGATGCCGCCTATGACTGTGTAGAGCGGCTGAAAGAGGCCTTAAACCGCATCCCCGCCGATGAGGAGCAGGCTGCGGACCACTGCCACGGTGTCATCGTTCCTCTGATGCAGGAGCTTCGTACCCAGGCGGACATTCTGGAAAAAAACACCGCCAAGGCTTACTGGCCCTATCCCACTTACTCCGATTTGCTGTTTTACTAAGGCAACACCGCATAATTCGGCAGGAGCCGCAGACGAATTGTGTTGTGCTGCCCCAAGCCAAAAAGTGCCGCACACAGTGCCTTTCCAAAGGCTGTGTGCGGCGTTTTGCTACCAATCCGGCTCCAAAGCAGGTTTCATTGGACAATTTTGGAATATTTCATGGGTAATGCTGCGGTATTCTGCAACATCTGTGGCCTTTTTCAAACGTTTGCCCAGCTTTTCGGCTCCATCAAAGCGGCACAGCAGGTAGCGCCAGTTCTCTTTCAGCCGGAACATGGCGTTCCGGGAGCCGCCAAACAGGCAGGTGTACTGCTCCAGCAGCCCGTCGTAAAACGCCTGCAATTGTTTGGCATCCGTTCCCTTGGGGCACAGCATTCCCGGGTCGCCGATCAGCCCACGGCCCAGCATGATCTGCCGGACTGCCGGATGGCTATCGGAAAAGGAACGGATATCCTCCCACGTGCACAGATTGCCATTGTAGCAAACCGGGTTTTTGCTTTTGACCAGAGCCGTTTCAAAAGAGGCCATATCCACGTCTCCCGTATAGAATGCCTTTCGCACCCGGGGGTGGACGATCAGCAGGAAAACGGGATAGCGGTTGTAGATTTCCAGAAGCCTTTCGAATTCTTCGGAGTCTTCCACTCCCAGCCGGGTTTTCAGAGAAATGGGCAGAGGGGACGAAGCGAAAATTGCATCCAGAAATCTTTCCAGACCGTCCGGATCACGCAGCATACCGGAGCCCTTTCCTTTGGAAAACACCGTCCCCGAAGGGCAGCCCAGATTCAGATTGACTTCGCCATAGCCTCTGTCCGCACACTGCCGGGCCGCCCAGAGAAAATCCTCTGCGCTTTTGGTCAGCAGCTGGGGTACGGCAGTGAAGCTTTCGCTGTCTGCCAGAGGCAGCTCCCGGGCCTCCCGCTCCGTCAGGCTGCGGTGGACAGTGGGGGAGAAGAAGGGCATATAGTATTTATCTACACCCGAAAAATACTTGTGGTGCAAACGGCGGTAGACGCTGTCGGTCAGCCCCTCCATGGGAGCAAAATAGTATTCCATAGTACCTCATAAAAGGGCTGCCGCAAATATCGCTTGCAGCAGCCCCTTCGTATAGCATTAGATTTCCATGATAACAGGCAGGATCATGGGATTGCGCTTGGTGGTCTTGAAGAGGTAGCCGCTGATGTCGTTCTTGATGGCGGACTTAATGGCGGACCAATCCCGGACGCGCTTGCGCTGGCAGCGGTCGATGGCCTCCATGGCCACCTGTTTCAGCTCTTCCATCAGGTCTTCGGATTCCTTCACATAGATGAAGCCCCGGGTGATGATGTCCGGGCCGGAGACCACGCTGCCGTCCTGACTGCTCAGGTTTACGCACACAACGATCATGCCGTCCTGGGCCAGATGCTTCCGGTCCCGCAGCACCACGCTGCCCACATCGCCCACGCCGGTTCCGTCCACAAAGACCTTTCCGGCGGGAACAGAGCCATTGACCTTGCAAGATTTGCCGGTGAATTCGAACACGGTGCCGATTTCACCGATGTGGATGTTCCGGGGGTTCATACCCATGGACTGAGCCAGCTTGGCATGGATCTGCAAATGCCGCTGCTCACCGTGGAGGGGGATAAAGAACCGGGGCTTTACCAGGGCGTGAACGATCTTCAGCTCCTCCTGGCAGGCATGGCCGGAAACGTGGAGGCCCTCGCTCTTTTCATAGACCACGTCTGCACCCTTGCGGTACAGCTCGTTGATGATCCTGGAAATGGCTTTTTCGTTGCCGGGAATGGCGGATGCGGAGATGATGATCCGGTCGCCGGAGGTGATGTCCACCTGCTTGTGGGTGGAGAAAGCCATGCGGTACAGTGCGGACATATTCTCACCCTGGGAACCGGTGGAGACGATGACCAGCTTGTTCTTAGGAATGCTCTTAATGGTGTTCAGGTCCACAATGGTGCCCTGCTTCACCTTCAGATAGCCAAGCTCCTGGGCGACCTTGAGCATATTCTCCATGCTGCGACCGGTGACGGCCACCTTCCGGCCATAGCGCTGGGCCGTGGAAATGACGCTCTGAATGCGGTGCATATTGGAGGCAAAGGTGGTGATGATGATCCGCTGGTCGCAGTTGCGGAACTGCCGGTCCAGGCTCTCGGCCACCACGTTTTCGCTGGGGGTATAGCCCTGGCGCTCCACATTGGTAGAGTCGGCCAGCAGAGCCAGAACGCCCTGATTGCCCAGTTCTCCAAGCCGGGCCAGATTCATCATGCCGTCGGCAGAGGTGGGGTCGATCTTGAAGTCACCGGTCATGACCACAGTGCCCACAGGGGTCTTAATGGCAAAGGCCACGGCATCCGCAATGGAGTGGTTCACATGGATGAATTCCACGCTGAAGCAGCCTGCCTTGACCACGTCGCCGGGCTTGTGGGTAATAAGCTTCACGGAGTCGGCGAGCCGATGCTCTTCCAGCTTTAGTTTAATCAGACCGTTGGTCATGGCGGTGCCGTGAATGGGGCAGTTGACCTGCTTCATGCAGTAGGGGATGGAGCCGATATGGTCTTCATGGCCGTGGGTGATAAACATACCTCGCAGCTTTTTTTGATTGGCAACCAGGTAGGAAAAGTCAGGGATCACCAGATCCACACCGTACATATCCTCTTCAGGGAAGCCTACGCCGCAGTCTACCACGATCATATCCTTGCCATATTCCAAAACGGTAATATTTTTACCGATCTCATCCAGTCCGCCCAGGGGAATAATCTTCAGTTTTTCAGCCAATTTAAATAAAATCTCCTTTCAAATATCACAAAACATCAAAGGCAGCACCGTACAATTCAGCAAGAGCAGGCAGCGAGAGATTTTTTGCCGGATGAAAGTTCTAAAAGTGGAGGAATACTTTGCGTATTTTCCACTTTTAGAACTGCACAGCCGGTGAAAAAGATTCGTTGACTGCCGCAGGCGAATTGTGCGGTGTTGCCCCAAAATTACATAGCAAACAAAGCGGCCGAGCCGGAAAACGGAAGCCCTGTATCGCCTCGTTTTTCCGGGCAGCGCCCACATATATATCGGAAAAGCAGCATAAAACTCCATGCGCCGTCGCCTGTGTGCCCATGGGCGTTTGCGGGGCGGAAACGGAAATCTGCTTTTCACAGCGGCATTTTGTGCCGATCTATATTTGTCTGCCGGGTCTGCCTACCCGCGCAATTCGTCCTATAGTATAGCACAGCTTTGCCCAAAAGTATACATTTATTTTCGTAAACAATTTTTTACGGCGAAATTGATCAGAAAAACAGTTGCGCCCGGAACGTTTTTTTGCTATAATAAATGAACCTATGTACGTTGCCTGCACCCAAAGGCAGAAAGGAGCCACCATGGACAAAAAGCTGGAGCGTTTGCTGAAGCCCGGGAAAGGGATCTATTTTTTCATTCTGTTCTGCTTCTGTGCCCTGTCCTTTCTGACGAGGTATGTGTGGCTTGGGGTGGGAGAGCTGGCGGTTGCGCTGCTGACTCTGGCTTTCTACCTGGTAGAGCGAAGCGCCCGCAAGCGCAATTTGGAGCAATATTTACAGTCCGATCCGGATTCCCTGGAGAGCGTCAGCAAGGGAGAAGGTCCGCTGCCTGCGCTGATGGTCCGCATGGAAGACGGCAGCGTGGTCTGGGAAAATTACCGCTTTTCCAAGCTTACCGGCGGCCTGAAAGCCATGGTGGATGAAAAGCTGGAGGATGTGCTTCCCGGGGCGTCTCTGGAATTCCTCTACAACGGCAAGAGTGAGGCCCCCCAGGACGTGACACTGGATGGCCGCCGCTACCGGGTATACGGCAGCATCCTGCGGGGAGCCGGCAGCCGCTTGGGCGTGCTGTATCTCAGCGATTTGACGGAAATGTACCAGGTCAGGGATGAATATATTCGTTCCCGCCCGGTGATTGCCATCATTTTGATCGATAACTACGAGGAGATGACTCAAAATCTGACGGAAGGGGCCATTTCCAAGCTCAACGCCAGCCTGAATGAGGCCATTACCCAGTGGACCGAGGAATACAGAGGGCTGCTGCGTCGGCTGGAGCGGAACCGATTCCTGTTCATCTTTGAAAAGCGGGATCTGGACCGGGCAAAGGCAGACAAATTCTCCCTGCTGGAGAACATCCACAAAATTCAGAGCCCCTCCGGCCTGGCGGCTTCCATTTCCATTGGCTTGGGTGTGGACGGGGCCGACTTTGAAGAGGGCTACAGCTTTGCCGCCCTGGGCATTGAAATGGCTCTGAGTCGGGGCGGCGACCAGGCGGTCATCAAGGACCGGTTCAATTTTGATTTCTATGGCGGCCGCAGTAAGGAAACCGAGTACCGCAGCAAGGTCCGGTCCCGGGTAACGGCCAATTCCATCATGGAGCTCATAGCCCAGAGTGACCATGTATTCATCATGGGTCACAGGAATGCAGACCTGGATTCCCTTGGCGCGGCGGTTGGCATCAATTGCCTGTGCCGCAAGAAGGGCAAGAAGGCGAGCATCGTCATCGATGTGAATAACAACGCCTGCCCGAGGCTTTTGGACGAGCTGCGGAACGTGCCGGAGTACCGGGATGTGTTCATTTCCGGACAGGACGCGCTGCTGGACTGCGACAACAAGAGCATCCTGATCGTGGTGGATACCAACCGCCCGGATCAGGTGGAGTTCCAGCCCCTGCTGGAGGCTATCTCCAAGGTCTGCGTTGTGGACCACCATCGGCGGGCTGCGGACTACATCAATCCCGTTGTGGTCAACCTCCACGAGACCTATGCCTCCTCTGCCTCTGAGCTAGTAACGGAGCTGGTGAGCTATGCCGTGGAGAGCCGGGATGTTCTGCCCATCGAAGCCAAAAGCCTGATGGCCGGCATCTGCCTGGATACGAAATTCTTCAATGTCCGTACCGGTGAGCGGACCTTCGAGGCCGCTGCCGTTCTGCGCCGCATGGGCGCGGATACCACAGAGGTCAAGCTGCTGCTCCAGAACGATTTCCACGATACTCTGGAAAAATATCAGATCATCAAGGAAGCCAAGCTCTACCGGGACGACCTGGCCATTGCAGCCCTGGAGCAGACCACCAACCGCATTCTCGCCGCTCAGGCTGCGGACGAGCTGCTGAACATTTCCGGTATCACCGCCTCCTTCGTCCTGTATCCCGATGGAGACGTGACCATTATTTCCGCCCGCAGCATTGGCACCGCCAATGTGCAGATGATTTTGGAGCCTCTGGGCGGCGGCGGCAACGCTGCCACAGCCGGGGCGCAGATGCAGGGCGTCAGCGTAAAGGATGCACTGGATAAACTGATCGCGTCGATCGACGCTTTCTATGAAGAATAAGGAGATAAGAAGTATGAAAGTTATTTTGCTGCAGGATGTTCGTGGAAAGGGCAAGAAGGGCCAGATGTTGGAGGTTTCCGACGGCTACGCCCGGAACTATATGCTGCCCAGAAAGATCGCCATTGAGGCCACTGCCGATGCGGTGAACACCATGCGTATGAACGATAAAGCCACCCAGGAGCGCATTGCCAAGGAAAAAGCCGAGGCGATGGAGGTTTCCAAGAAGCTGCGTGAGATGACCGTGGTCGTGAATGCCAAGGGCGGCGGAAACGGTCGGCTCTTCGGTTCCGTCACCAATCAGGAGATTGCAGATGCCTTGAAGGCCAAAACCGGCATTGCCCTGGACAAGCGGAAGATCGTTATCACCGATGCTATTAAGAATGTGGGCACCTACACTGTGACCTGCAAGCTTGGCTATGAGATCACCGCTCCTCTGACGGTAAAGATCGAGGAAATCTGAGAAACCCCATATCCAAAGGAGGCAGACCATGGATGAAGAATTGATGGCCAGGCAGCAGCCCCAGTCCCTTGAGGCGGAGCAGGCCGTTCTCGGCTCTATTCTCATCGACAGCCGCTGCATTACCGACATCATCGGCATTCTCAAGCCGGAGGATTTTTACCAGGAGCAGAACCGGGAGATTTACGAAACGGTCTATACCATGTTCAATTTTTCGGAGACCATCGACCCCATCACCATCCTGGATAAGCTGAAGGAGCTTGGCTACTATCACGACAATTCCCGGGACTACATCATGCAGCTTATGGAAATCACCCCAACAGCTGCCAATGCCGTCCGGTATGCCAACATCGTCCAGGAAAAGGCCATGCTGCGGGGCCTGGGGCAGGCAGCTGGCGATATCACCGAGATGGTCTATGACCAAACCGGCACGGCAGGGGAGATCCTGGAATCCGCCGAAAAGAAAATCTATGCTCTGCGCAAGGGCGAGCGGGGAGACAGCCTGGAGCCCATCGGCACCACCATGCACCGGGTGTTTGACCACCTGAACGAGCTGTCCAAATCCGATTCTGCCATTGCGGGTATGTCCACCGGCCTGCGGGACCTGGACACCAAGATCAACGGCCTGAATAAGTCCGATCTGCTTTTGATCGCCGCCAGACCCGCCATGGGTAAGTCTGCCTTTGCCCTGAACATCGGAGTAAATGTGGCAGACAAGTACAATAAAACCGTGGCAATCTTCAATCTGGAAATGTCCAGAGAACAGCTTGCCATGCGTATGCTGGCAAACAAAAGCTATGTAGAAATGCAGAAGCTGTCCACCGGCAAGCTCAGCGAGGACGAGTGGAACAAAATTTGCATGGGTGCCTCGGACCTGAGCCGGATGGACATCCGCATTGATGACAATCCCACCATTACCGTGGCCGATATCAATGCCAAGTGCCGCCGCCTGGACAATCTGGGCCTCATCATCATCGACTATTTGCAGCTGATGCAGGGCTCCGGCTATGGGAAGAACAACGAAAACCGTGTGGTCGTCGTTGGCGAAATCTCCCGCTCCCTGAAAATCATGGCGAAGGAGCTCAATGTGCCTGTGATTTGTCTGAGCCAGCTGTCCCGTGCGGTGGAAAGCCGGACGGACAAGCGGCCCATTCTGTCGGACCTTCGGGAATCCGGCGCCATCGAGCAGGACGCAGACTCCGTCATGTTCTTGTACCGGGATGAGTATTATAATCCAAACACCGAGGAAACCGGAACGGCGGAATGCATCGTTGCAAAGAATCGTCACGGGGAAACCGGCACGGTAAAGCTCCAGTGGGTTGGCCAGTATCAGTCCTTCGCGGACCGGGAGTGGAAGCATGCTGAATAAATTGCGCGCCTTTTTGAAAGAGCAGGCACTTCTTTCCCCTGGAGACAAGGTAATTGCTGCTGTCTCCGGCGGCGCGGATTCCGTGGCAATGCTGTTTGCGCTGTATCTGCTGCGGGATGAGCTGGGGATTACCCTGGAGGCCGCCCACTTCAATCACCATTTGCGCGGTGCCGAATCTGACCGGGACGAGGCCTTTGTGACGGATTTCTGCGGGCGCTACTGTATCCCTTTGCACCTGGGCTCCGGCCGGATTGTTTCCGGGAAAAAGGGCCTGGAAGCGGCGGCCCGGGATGCCCGGTACGCGTTTTTGCGGAGTCTTCCCGGAAAGGTTGCCACCGCCCATACCGCCGATGACAATGCCGAGACGGTGCTCATGCGCCTGATTCGCGGCACAGGGCTGAAAGGCCTGGGGGCCATTGCACCTGTCAGCGGAAATGTGATCCGCCCCATGCTCACGGTCACCCGGGATGACGTGGAGGCGTTTCTGGAGGAGTACGCCCTGCCCCATGTGGAGGACAGCTCCAATGCTGAGGACGATTTTCTGCGTAATCGGATTCGGCATAGCATTCTGCCCCTGATGCGTGCGGAGAACCCCCGCATCGGTGAGAATCTGTCTGCCATGGCTCTGCTGCTGCGGCAGGATGAAGCCTGCCTCCAGGCGATGATTCCGGAGGAGCAAATGCCGGATGTTTCTCGGTTGAAGGCCATGGAGCCGGCCCTGCGCAGGCGGACGCTGGAACGTTTTTTGAAAGCCCAGGGTGTTCGGGAGCCGGAACAGATTCATATTTTGCAGGCGGAGCAACTGCTGTACCACTGGAGCCCTTCCGCCTCCATGCAGTTCCCCGGCGGTGTAACCATCGGGCGGCAGTATGACTGCCTTGTCCGGCTGGAATGTGCCCCGGAATTGCCGGAGACCCGGCTGTCCGTTCCGGGAGAGACCTGTATTGGCGGAAAGCGTTTTGTAAGCGAATACGCCACTGATTTGGAGGAACGGCCCGACAGCGTGCTCGTTTGCCCCGTAGGGGCACTGATCGTTCGAAGCCGCCGCAGCGGCGACACCATGCGGCTCCCCGGCGGAACCAGGAGCCTGAAAAAGATGTATATTGACCGCAAGATCCCCGCATCGCAGCGTGCAGCTGTGCCTGTGCTGGCAGACGACCGAGGGGTTCTGGCGGTTTTTGGAATCGGAATGGATATACGCTTCCACCCCGATTCTCTCCCCGCAGTGCGGGTCACGCTCATAGAGGAATAAACGGAGGTCACATTATGGAAAAAGATATTTTGAAGGTCCTGATTACCGAGGAGCAGATACGTCAGCGGATTCAGGAGCTGGGAGAGGAACTGACCCGTGATTACCAGGACAAAGACCCCATCATTGTAGGCGTGCTGAAAGGCGTTGTTGTCTTTTACGCTGATATGATCCGGCAGATCAAGACACCCTGCCAGATGGATTTCATGTGGATTTCCTCCTATGAGGGCGCCACCTCCACCGGCAATATGGTGGTCAAGCGGGACATCGGTTCCGACATCAAGGGCCGCCATGTGCTGATCCTGGAGGATATTTACGACACCGGCAGCTCTCTGGACTTTACCTACAGGCACCTGCTGTCCAAGGAGCCTGCATCCCTGAAAATCTGCACCTTTCTGGATAAGCCCGAGCGCCGGAAGCCCGGCATCACCCTGAAACCCGACTATGTTGGCTACACCGTGCCCAATGAGTTCGTGGTTGGCTACGGCCTGGATTATAACGAGCATTACCGCAATCTGCCCTATATCGGTGTCCTGAAGCCCGAAGCCTATGGGGCCTGAGCGGAGAAATAAGGAGTTTTTGAAGCATTGAATTATCGTAAATTCATCCCGACAATTCTGTATCTGGTGGTCCTGTTTCTGATCCTCTCCTGGGCCAGCGGCCTGATGAGCGGCAGCAGCAGCTCCATGCCCTATTCCCAGGTCATCGAGCTGTTCCAGCAGGAGCAGGTCAAGAGCTTTGTAGTGAACGACAATACCATCACCCTGGAGCTTCGCGAGCCGGTAAACGGACGCACGCAGATCAAGACGAATCTGGCCCAGCCGGAGCTGTTCCGCAGCGACATGGAGGAGCTTTTCCAGGAGCAGCACGAAAAGGGCATTCTGGAAAGCTATGATTTCATCCCGGCCAAGAGCTTTTCCGTCTACGACATTATCCTGCCGCTGCTGATTGTCGGCGCGGTGCTGCTGATCCTGTGGACCGTGCTCATGGGCCGCATGAACGGCAGCAATCCCATGGCCAATTTCGGCAAAGCCAGAACGGTTCTGGGTGTGCCGGACGGAAAAAAGGTGACTTTTGACGACGTGGCCGGTGCGGATGAGGAGAAGGAGGAGCTGGAGGAAATCGTAGACTTCCTGCGCAATCCCCAGAAATTCACCCAGATCGGTGCCCGCATCCCTCACGGCATTCTTCTGGTAGGCCCTCCGGGCACCGGCAAAACCTTGCTTGCCCGGGCGGTTGCCGGTGAGGCAGGCGTTCAGTTTCTCTCCATTTCCGGCTCTGACTTTGTGGAGATGTATGTAGGCGTAGGCGCAAGCCGCGTCCGGGACCTGTTTGAGCAGGCAAAGAAGGTTGCTCCCGCCATTATCTTCATCGATGAGATCGATGCCGTGGGCCGCAAGCGCGGCACCGGCCTGGGCGGCGGTCATGACGAAAAGGAGCAGACCCTGAACCAGCTGCTGGTGGAAATGGACGGCTTTGGCCATACCGAGGGCATCATCGTCCTGGCGGCCACCAACCGCCCCGACATTCTTGACCCCGCTCTGCTGCGGCCCGGCCGGTTTGACCGGCAGATCCAGGTCAATGCTCCGGATGTGAAGGGCCGGGAGGAGATTCTGAAAGTCCACGCCAAGGACAAAAAGCTGGATGACTCCGTCAATCTGCGCACCGTTGCCCGGGCAACCTCCGGCTTTACCGGCGCTGACCTGAGCAACCTCTTAAACGAGGCTGCCATCCTGGCTGCCCGGGAGAATCGCCCTGTGCTGAACATGGAGGACATCAACGAGGCTTTGATGAAGATCGTAGCCGGTCCTGCCAAGAAGAGCCACGTCCAGTCCCGCCGGGACCTGAAAACCACAGCTATCCACGAGGCCGGCCACGCCGTTGCCATGTACCGGCTGCCCTCTCACGACCCGGTACGGCAGATCTCCATCGTACCCCGGGGGAGAAGCCTGGGGGCAACCTGGTATCTGCCCAAGGACGATTCCTCCAATTTGACCCGGAACGAGATGTACGAACAGATCGTGGGGCTGCTGGGTGGAAGAGTGGCCGAGGCGCTGTATGTGGGGGATATCTCCGTGGGCGCTTCCAACGACATTGACCGGGCAACCAAGCTTGCCAAGGATATGGTGGCCCGCTACGGCATGTGCGAGAAGCTGGGTACCGTGTCCTATCTGGATGATGGCGAGGTCTTCATCGGCCGGGACTATCAGAACACCAAGAGCTATTCCGAAAAGGTAGCAGGGACTATTGACGAAGAGGTCAAAGCCCTGATCGATCAGGCCTATGACGACTGCAAGGCCATTCTGGAAAAGGACGGCGACAAGCTGCAGCAGGTGGTTGCTTACCTCATGGAGCACGAGACCATGACCGGTGCCCAGTTTGCAGACCTGATGGAGGGTCGGGAGCTCTCCGAAGCTTCTGCTACCGCTCTGACCGACGGCTACGGCGAGGAAGAAAGCGAATAAGTTTACCCCGGCAGAGCGATCTGCCGGGGCTTTTCCTGGTTGACAAAAAATGCTATAATAAAAATAGACCAAATATAAGGAGGAGCTTTCCATGCGAAAGAATTTTGGAGCAAAGCCCTGGAGCTACCCGCAGCCTGTATTCATCATTGCAGCCTATGACGAGGCGGGAAATCCGGATGCGATGAACGCCGCCTGGGGCGGCATCAGCGACACTGCGGAGGTTTCCATCTGCCTCAGCGCCAGCCACAAGACCGTGAAGAACATCCTGGCCAGAAAAGCCTTCACCATCAGCATGGCCACAGCTTCCCAGGTCGTTGCCTGCGACTATGTGGGCCTTGTCAGCGGCAACCAGGTACCGGATAAATTCCAGCGGGCCGGTTTCCATGCTGAAAAGGCCAGCCAGGTGGACGCACCCCTCATTCAGGAGCTGCCCATGGCGTTGGAATGCGAGCTTGTGAGCTATGACCCCAGTACCGGACGGATGGTGGGCCGGATCGTCAACGTCAGCGCTGAGGAAGCCATTCTGGACGAAAGCGGAAAGATCGATCCGGAGAAGCTGGAGCCCATCGTCTTCGACCCCGTGCAGCAGACCTACCGAAAGCTGGGCGACACCGTCGGTCATGCCTTCCGGGACGGAAAAAAACTGAAATAATTTTCAGTCGGATTTCACAAGGTGAGAAACACAATGGCTGTTTGGGCTGGAAAATCCTACAAAATCTTTCCCGGAAATGCAGTTTAGAAAAATGAAACTTGCATTTCTGGAAAGTGTATGCTATGACGACCCCAACGAAAAACTGAATATCGTGCGATAGGAAGCTGGCGGAAAACAGGGCTTTTGTCCGACCGAAGGAGTAACACTCTCAGGTGCTGCCGCAGGGCAGCGGGACCGCCGGTGGATCGCACTCTGGAGACATCTGAATGGATCAGAGGCCGAAGGTGCAAGGGGGGGTTATCACCGAATCTCTCAGGCAAAAGGACAGAGCTTTTTCATTTCAGCTGCGCTTCTTGCGCGGTGTATCTGAACTTTTGGCAGGAATACCCCTTTGCGGGTATTCCTGTTTTTTGAGAAAAGGGAGGATACATTTTATGAACGGACTGCGGGATATTGTAGCCATGGTCAACGGAAAGGTCAACAACTTTGTCTGGGGCCTGCCCATGCTGGTGCTGCTGGTGGGCACCGGCATTCTGATGACGGTTTTGACCAAGGGCTTTCAGCTGAGCCATTTCCGGTTCTGGATGGCGCATACCGTTGGCGCCATTTTCAAAAACAAGCACGTAACGGCCCATACTGCCAAGGAGGACCGGTCTATCAGCCAGTTCCAGAGCCTTTGCACCGCTCTGGCCGCCACCATCGGTACAGGCAACATCGCAGGCGTTGCTGCGGCCATTGCTGCAGGCGGTCCCGGGGCCATTTTCTGGATGTGGATCGTGGCCGTTTTCGGCATGATGACGAACTTCTCCGAGAACGTTCTGGGCATCTACTACCGCCGGAAGAATGCCGCAGGGGAGTGGTCCGGCGGGGCCATGTACTATCTGCGGGACGGCCTGGGCAGCTTCCGGGGCTGTAAGCAGCTGGGCAAAGTCCTGGGGCTGCTGTTCAGTATATTCTGTATTCTCGCCAGCTTCGGCATTGGCAATATGGGACAGATCAATTCCATTGCCACTAACATGCGGGCGGTTTTCTCCATTCCCAACTGGGTCACGGGTGTGTTTCTGATGGTCGTTGCGGCTTTGGTCGTCGTGGGAGGCCTGAAGCGCATTGCGGCAGTCACGGAAAAGCTGGTACCGGTTATGGCGCTGCTGTATGTCGTTGGAGCATTGGCCATCGTTGCTATGAATTACCGGAGCATCCTGCCGGCTTTCGCTTCCATCTTCAAGGGTGCCTTTGCCATGAAGGCCGTCGGCGGCGGCATTGTGGGCAGCGGGGTAAAGGCGGCTGTGACCTGGGGCATGAAGCGGGGCGTGTTTTCCAATGAAGCAGGTCTCGGCTCCAGCGTCATGGTCCATTCCAGCTCCAATGTGAAAGAGCCTGTGGCCCAGGGAATGTGGGGCATTTTTGAGGTGTTTGCCGACACCTTGGTGGTGTGCACCCTGACCGCCCTGGTGGTCCTCACCAGCGGCCTCGTGGACCTGAATACCGGTGCGGTTTTGACCTCTATGGAGAAAACCGCCATGGTGGCTGAGGCCTTCAGTCTCCATTTCGGCGGCTTCGGCAGCGCCTTTATTGCCATTGCCATTTTGCTTTTTGCCTTCTCCACGGTGCTGGGCTGGAGCCACTACGGCACCAAGGCATTTGAATATCTCTTCGGCACCAAGGCCACGATTTTCTATAAAATCGTCTTTGTCCTTTTCACCATTGTCGGTGCAACCATGCAGCTGGATCTGGCCTGGGACCTCAGCGATACCTTCAACGGCCTTATGGCCATTCCCAACCTGATCGGCGTTGTGGCCCTCAGCGGTCTGGTGCGGAAAATCACCAGGAATTTCGTGGACCGCCGGATCTGCGGAAAAGACGTGGAACCCATGTACTCCGCTTTTGCAGACGTGCAGCAGGAGCAGGAAGTGCGGCCCTGATGGAATTTCGATTTTTCCTGTTGCGTCCAACCTCAGAATTTGCTATGATAGAAAGAAAAGGCTGATGGCTATGCTATTGGCAAAAAGAGAGGATGCACCATGCGGAAAATTATTTCTTTCACGTTGCTGCTTTGGATGCTCCTGGTGCCGGTCTGGGCTGAGGAGACCGAACCGGAGCCGACGGCAGCAGCGGCAGAGGCCATACAGATCCATACGCCCCAGGACCTGTCTGCCATGGCCCAGGAGCCGAATGGGGACTATATTCTGGCAGAGGACCTGGATATGGCAGGGGAAGAATGGATGCCCTTTGCGTTTTCCGGCACTCTGGACGGAAACGGCCACAGCATTCTGAACCTGACACTGTCTGAGCCCGGGGCAGAGATCATAACGGCGCTGGACGGCAATCAAAAGGAATATGACGCGGTGTATTGCGGTATGTTCTCTACGCTGCAAAATGCCAGAATTCAGAATCTGAATCTGGTAAACGTCCGCGGGTGCATTGAAACGGCCCAGCCCTGCCTGGCCGGTCCCATAGCGGGCTACTGCATGGACAGCACCATTGAAAACTGCACTGTCTCCGGTCGGCTGGAGCTGCGAGCCTACAACGGAATGTTCGGACTGGGCGGCTTTGTGGGCTACGGCGTTGGCGATATTGTGAGCTGTACCACAGACATGACGTTGATCTGTGTGGATACGGACGAGAGCACCATGGACGAACAGTTCCTGGGCGGCGCCTATGCCACCGGATTCATGACAACGACGGGCTGCACCATTCGACTGGACGCCTATATTTCGGAGCACGGCTATGTCCACAGCGGCGGCGTTGTGGGAATGCTGATGCAGTATCCCATCGGTATGGGCCATTCCGCCATGCTTACGGACAACTCTATCGATGCCAAGATCAGCTTTTTTGAACACAACAAAAGCCGCCGGGCCTACTGCGGGAAGGTCTATGGCGAGCTCATGACGAGCGTCAACTATAACTATCGCATTACCGGCAACGAGGGCAGCCTGCAAAGGAACGAGACCTCGGACTATACCAGAGAGCTTCGGCCGGAGACCTGCGGCGAGCCCGATTACCAGCAGACCGTCGTGCCCTCGGACTGCACCCATTTCGGCTACACGGAATATGTCTGCCAGGGCTGCGGCTATACCTACCGGGACGACTATCAGCTGTGTGTGCACAGCGTCAGCACCTGGACGGTGGTAACGCCCGCCACCACAGAGCAGACCGGTAAGAGCATCGGCATCTGCGACATCTGCGGTGCAGAACAGACCCGGGAAGACCCTGTTCTTCCGGAGCCGGAGCCGGAACCCGAGAAGCCGGGCAACGCCGGGATGATCCTTTTGGTGCTGGCTGTCATGGGCATCGGCGGCGGGGCCGCATGGTATTTCAAGATTTACCGTCCGAAACACCAGCAGGCTGACCAACCCGAGGAGGACGATGGCGGGGAGTACCCGGACTATGACGAGTTTGAAGATGACGGCCCCCCGTGGGACGAGGAGGACGAAACCGAAGAAAAGGAGGAAATCAGATGAATTTTACCAGCAGTCCCTTTGAACGAATGATGAAAGAAAAACCCCGTCCCCAGGCTCCCGCTGAGAACAGGCCGCCCAGGGGCTCCGCCT
>OLOX01001570.1_pt1 | contig 21228 bp, 19 predicted proteins | sample 1672091 | NCBI WGS metagenome assembly OLOX01 (sample SAMEA3136644, study PRJEB25190) | human gut metagenome | reverse complement strand
TCGGCTGCCCGGGCTATGTGCGCCTTTCGTACTGTTTGGCCCCGGAAGCCATCGCCCGCGCGCTGCCGGCGTTTGCCAATGTAGCGCGCGAATACGGGCTCACCCCGCACCCCGCTTCGCCTACTGAATAGGAGACCTGCGCATGAAGGACATCACCGTCAGCGACCTGTCGTTTGGCTACGCTGACTCCGACAAGCTCATCCTGCAAGACGCGCAGATGCACGTGCGCGAAGGCGACTTCGTGTGCCTGCTCGGCCAATCCGGCTGCGGCAAGTCCACGTTTTTGCGCCTGATGGCGGGCCTGGAGACGCCCACCAGCGGCACCATCTCCGTGGACGGCCAGCCCATCACGGGCACCAGCCTGGAGCGCAGCGTGGTGTTCCAAGACTACGGACTGTTCCCGTGGATGTCGGCGGGGGAGAACATCGTGCTGGCCCTGCGCCAGCGCTTCCCCGAGAAAAGCAAGGCCGAATGCCGCAGCATCGCGCGCCAGGCCCTGCGCGACGTGGGCCTGAAGGACGAGGTGTTCGGCCAATACCCCAAATCGCTGTCCGGTGGCATGAAGCAGCGCTGCGCCATCGCCCGCAGCTTCTCCATGAACCCGCCCATCCTGCTGATGGACGAGCCGTTCGGCGCCCTTGACGCCGTCACGCGTGCCCGCCTGCAGGACATGGTGCTTGACCTGTGGTCGCACGAGACGCAGAAAAAGACCGTGTTCTTCGTCACGCACGACGTGGAAGAGGCGCTGCTTTTGGCCACGCGCATCGTCGTGTTCGGCCAATCGCCGTCGCACGTCATCTTCGAGAAGGAAATCCCGCTTGAGCGCAAGCCGGGCCGCAAGGAGATGTACGAGAGCAAATTCATCATGGATTTGCGCAATGAACTGGTGGAATACATTAACCAGGACGTTATGAACCACGTAGAGGACTAGGGCTTGCACTGCGCCCTTCCCGATAGCCCAAGCGCAATCGCGCCGGCACACCGAGAAATCCGCAAGGAAAGGAACATCCGCATGATCAACCACTTCACCCGCCGCAGCTTCATCGGCCTGTCCGCCGTTGCCGCCGCCAGCCTGGCGCTTGCCGGCTGCTCGTCGAACAACGACACCGCCGCCAAGACCGACAACGCCGCCAAGACCGACAACGCCGCCAGCACTACCACGGCCGCCAAGGAAACCCCCACGGTGCGTCTGGGCACCACCAACGACGGCCACATCTTCAACGCTATCGCCGACGCGCAGGGTTACCTTGCCGAAGAGGGCGTCAACGTGGAGGTCAACGTGTTCTCCAGCTCCGACGACGCGTTCCAGGCCCTGTTCAGCGGCAAGGTGGACGTGCTGTCCAACAACGGCACGAACCTGCCGCTCACCCACGTTGCCTCGGGCCAGGACCTGACCATCTACGCCGGCTACATGATTACCGGCTGCATGCCGATTATCGCGAAGGCGGGCACGAAGTGGAACGGTGTGGAGGACCTGCTGGGCAAGACCATCGCCTGTTCGGGCAACGAGTTCGCCGTGTTCGGCCCGCTCTACGACGCTGGCCACACCATGGACGAGGTGACCACCATCGTGTTGTCCAACCACGCCGACCGCGTTGAGGCCGTGCGCTCCGGCAAGGCCGATTACGCCATTTGCGGCACGTCGCAAAACTACAACATCTCGCAGATGCCCGAGGTGGACGTCATGTGCTACTGCAGCGACATCACGCCAGACTACTCCTGCTGCCGCGTTGCCTCCCAGCAGAAGTTCCTGGATGCGAACCCCGAGGCCGTGTCCGCCATGCTGCGCGCCTGGCTGCGCGCGCAGTGCTGGTACGAGCAGAACAAGGACGCCACTGCCGAGCTGGTGGTGAAGCAGACCGGTTCCAGCCTGGAATTCGTGCACGCCTACATGGACAACGAGCACTACCGCCTGAACCTGGACCCGTACCGCACTTCGGTGGAGCGTGCGTGGAATTGGATGGGCGAGATGGGCTTGTTCCCCGACACCGCAAAAGACGTCAACATCGACGAGCACATCGACACGCAGCTGTACAAGGCCGCGCTTGACGCATGCACGGAGAAGTACGCAAGGGAGAACCCCGAGTTCTACACGAAGATGAACAACATTTACGCCGACTACGACGCGTAAACCCTAAGTCTGACATGGGGCGAACGCAAGGCGCCGCTCGAGCGGGCGGTACCTTGCAGAGTGCGCGAGCGGGCGCGTGGGAACAAGCGCGAGAGGCGCTGGGCGGATGCGCCCTAGTACGAAGAAGCGAGGTTGAGGAAGCGGTATGGGCCACGTTACGGCATTCATCAGGAAGTACTGGATCACCGCGGTGCTGATCGCGGGCATGTGCGGCGGGTATTGGGGCATTACGCATGCGGGGATTTTGGACCCTGTGCTGTTCCCCACGCCCGAGCGCATCTGGAAGGCGTTCACCGACTACGCGGACGTCATGCCGCTGAACTTCGCCTCGTCCATGGGCCTTTTGGTGCCCAGTTTGGTGCTGGGAACCGTCATCGCGCTGGCGTTCGGTGTGCTCATGGGCATGAACCGCCGCGTGCGCGACACGCTGTACCCCATCGTGTACGCCATTAGCGTGGTGCCGGCCATTTTGCTGTCGCCGTTCGCGCTGCATCTGGCGCCGTCGTTCACGGCGGCCTCCATGTTCTTGATCGTCTACAACACGGTGTGGGCCACGCTGTTCGCCACGGTCACCGGCATCATGACCATCGACAAGCGCTACCTGGACAACGCCGCAACCCTGTGCCTGACCGGCCCAAAGAAGCTGACGAAGGTGATTCTACCTGCGGCGATGCCCTCGATTCTGTCGGGGGTTCGTCACGTCGCTGCGCAGCTCGTTTCTGGTGCTCGTGTTCGCCGAGATGTACAGCGCGCAGTATGGCATGGGTTACTTCGTGAAGAAAAACGCCGACTTCGGCCTGTATGACAACACGTGGGCGGGCTTTCTGTTCATGATCTTGGTGTTGGTGGTGGTCATGCAGATCTTCGAGAAGATCAAGAACCGCATGCTCGACTGGACCATGGACTAGCGTGTGATGGGAATGGCGAATATGGCGAACGGGGAGTTCATCGACGCGGCATACAAGACGGGTGCCGGGCGCTACCTGCAGGGTGCGACCGCGCTTGACCAGCTGGGTTGCGAGGTTGCGCGGCTGGGGAAGAAGGCGTTCGTGGTTGCCGGGCCGAATGGCTGGCGCGTGGCAGGTGAGCGTGCGGCGGCGTCGCTTGAGTCCGCAAACGTGCCGTTTTGCGTGGAGGTTTGCGACTGCCCGACATCGTATGAGGCGGCGCGGCGGCTTACGGATGCGGCGAGCGCGGCGGGCTGCGACGCGGTGGTGGGCGTAGGCGGCGGGCGCGTGATGGACCTGGCGAAAGCCGTTGCCGCCACGGGCGGCTGGCCGGTGGCGCAGGTGCCCACGAGCGTTGCCACGTGCGCCGCGTTCACGCCGCTTTCCGTGATGTATCACGAAGATGGGTCGTTTTGCGGCACATGGCGCTACGAGCGCGAGATCGACGCGGTGTTGGCGGACCTTGAGGTCATGGCCACGCAGCCGCCGCGTCTGATAGCCGCCGGCGTGCTGGACGCCATGGCGAAGGTGCCTGAGCTGGCGCACGGGGCCCAGACGCTTGACGAGGCCGAACAGGACGTGCAGCGCTGGTGCGCCTACCAGTACGCGCTGGTGAACAACGAGCAGCTTGAACGTTATGCGGTGGCGGCATGCGAAGAGGCGGCGGCGGGCCAGCCGGGCGCGGCGCTTGAGCGGGTGGTGTACCTGAACCTTGCGCTTACGGGGATCGCGAGCGCGCTCACGCGCGGGTTTCACCAGACGGCGTTGGCGCACAAGTTCTACGACGGCATGCGCACGCTGTACGCGCAACGCGCTGCCGGGTATCTGCATGGCGAACTGGTGGCGATCGGTCTGATCATGCAGCTAGTGTACAACGGCGACGGCGACGAGGCTGCCCGAATCCAGCGGTTCATGCGCGCGCTGGGCATGCCGGGCACGCTACCCGAGATCGGCATCGCGCGCGACGACGCAGGTGTGGAAGCGCTCGCGCGCTACATCGACGACGGCGAGTTCGTGGGCCCGGGAGCAGCCGAGCAAGCACGCTTCGCCCGCGCCTTCGAGGCGCTGTTCCTGTAGCGGCCGCACGCGCGAACAGGGACGGAGGTGTGTTCACGACGGCTCATCGCGTTCCCGAATGTTTCTTCGTGAACGCACCTCCGTCCCTGTTCGCTTCCCTATACATTCACTCAAAGGAGCATTCTCATGGCATTCGATTTGGAAAACGCTGGCTTCATGACGCGCGCTATCCACGCTGGTCAGGAGCCTGACCCCGCGTTCGGCGCGCTGGCGACGCCGATTTACCAGACTTCCACGTTCTGCTTCGACAGCGTGGAGGACGGCATGGCGAAGTTCGACGGCACGACGCCGGGTTACGTGTACTCGCGCGGCGGCAACCCGACCGTGCGCACGCTTGAGCTGAAGATGGCCGCCATCGAGGGCGGCGAGGATTGCGTGGCCGCCGGCAGCGGCATGGGCGCGGTGAGCTCGGTGCTGCTGGGTCTTTTGCAGGCCGGCGACCATGTGATCGTGGGCGATTGCGTGTACGGCTGCACGAACGTGGTCATCCGCGACGTCATGCCGAAGTTCGGCATCGAGGTGACGCCGGTTGACACGTCCGACCTTGACGCGGTGGCCGCCGCCGTCAAGCCGAACACGAAGATGGTGTACTTCGAGACGCCCACGAACCCGCTTATGAAGGTGACCGATATCGCCGGCGTGAAGCGCACGGTGGGGGAGGGCATCCGCGTGGTGGTGGACAACACGTTCGCGCCCGCGCCCGTGCAGCGCCCGCTGGCGTACGGCGCCGACATCGTGCTGCATTCCGTGACGAAGTACCTTAACGGCCACGGTGACGTGATCGCCGGCGTGATCATCGGAAGCGCCGAGGACATCGCGGTGATCAAGAACATCGGCGTGACGAAGACGAGCGGCTCCATTTGCAGCCCGTTCGACGCGTTTTTGATCGTCCGCGGCCTGCAGACGTTGGGGATGCGTGTGGAGCGCCACTGCGCCAACGCGTTGGCGGTGGCCCGCTACCTGGAGGGCGTGCCGTGCGTGAAGCGCGTGCTGTACCCCGGCCTGGAAAGCTCGCCGTATCACGAGCTGGTGAAAACCCAGATGAACGGCCTGGGAACGGGGATCCTGTCCTTCGAGCTTGCTGATGACGTCAATGGTGTGGGGCCTCGGCCCGAGGCCCCACGCTAGCGCATGAGCGGGGCGGCGCCATGGCAGGTGAGGGCGCCGAGCAGCGCCGCCGCTTCTTGCGGGTCGACGCGTTTGCCGCGACGCACCCATTCGCGATAAAAGTCCAGCGCCGTGGTGCGGATAAAGTTCAGCACCAGCTCCTCAGTGTCGGCGTCCATCCATGCAAAAGGGTCCTGCCCAGCGGACTTATAGCGCATCATCTGCTCACGATAGATATGGTTGCCAAAGTCGTAGGGTCCGGGCGAACAGATAAGCTTCTCAATGGTAGGAGTTTGCTCGACAAGGAACAAAAAGAAACGCTGTGCATGGCCGTCAAGGTCTTTTGGCTGGTCGGCAGTGGTTTCGTAATTATCGAAAAAGTCGTTCATAACTTCATTCATCACGCTGTCGTACAGCGTTTCGATAGATTCGAAGTGCAGATAGAACGTTTTGCGGTTGATGCCAGCGCGCTCGGTTAAATCCTTCACCGTGATTCTCGCCACGCCCACTTCGCCCACCATATCCATGAACGCATCGCGTATGAGTTTGCGCGTGCGCATGACGCGCAAATCTGTTTTGCTTTCGGCCATGATCCCCCCGTACCTTGGCTGCGCCTATGCGTTTCGCCACGGAAAAATGCACGTGTGGCGAAATCCCCTTCGTTCGAAATGTGTCGATTATACCCCGATTTCTTGCGTTCGTTGCCTAAGCACCATATCGCGAAGCTGGGCAGTGAACGAAGTTTACATACCCTCCATAATACAGGTGCGAAACGGGTCCGGTATAAATCGGGCATCGTAATTATATCCCTTTTACCTGGGAAAACGGGATATACGGAACGAAGGAGAGGATATGGAAGGTAGCAAAAGGATGCGTGCGGTGCTTGATCGTCGTAGCTTCCTCAGGCTAGGTGCTGCCGGCGGCGCACTTGCTGCTGTGGGCGGTATGGCCACCACGCAGGGCTGGCTGGCACCTGCGCAGGCAACAGCGGCGCCTGAAGAGCGCACGGCGTTCACGTACCACAACGAGCATTGCCTGTGTAACTGCATGTTGCAGTGCACGGTGCGTGACGGACGCCTGGTCATGGTGCAACCGCGCCCGAATAGTGACAAGCGTTTCCAAAACGTGTGTCTTAAGGGCATTTCCGAGATCGAGCACATCTATGGCGAAGCGCGCATTCAATCGCCTATGCGTCGCGTGGGAGAACGCGGCAGCGGTCAGTTCGAGGTAATCAGCTGGGACGAGGCGTTTAAAATCATCGCCGAGAAATTTCAGGCCACCATCGACAAGTACGGTTCGCAGGCGTTGTGGATTCAATACTCCACGGAGGCTTCGCAGCGCTTCAGTCCGCTACTAGCTTCCATTTTGGGCGCGCAAGCTGGCGGTTTGAACGGCTACGACATGGGCCAGGGCAACGGTCAGGGTCAAGCGTTCGGCTGGTCGGGCATGTTCGCGCTCAACACCATATGGGAGTGGAAGCAGGCTAACGTGGTGCTTGTGGCCAACTGCAACATGCTGGAAACGGGCATGATGTGGTCGCGCGCTTTCCTTGATGCTCAGGCTGCTGGCACGAAGATCATCGTACTCGATCCGCGTTTCACGGCAACGGCAAGCAAGGCAGACCAGTGGATTGGGCTGCGCGCGGGTACCGACCCGGCGTTTTTCCTGGGAATGGTGAAGTACCTGCTGGACAACGACTTGTGCGATCGCGAGCACATGCTGGCGCACACGTCGTTCCCCTTCCTTGTGAACGCGAACACCGGTGAGGTGCTCGGCGAGATGCACGATACAGTGGATAAGGAAACTGGCGAGCCGAAGCAGGTGAAAGCCCCGTATGTGTGGGACAGCGCAACGGGTGCGGCTGTGCTGCATGATACGCCGGGCGCGCAGCCTGCGCTCGAAGGCACCTTCACGGTGGACGGTGTGCAATATATCACCGAGTATGACTTGCTCAAGCAGCAGATGGCCGACTACACGCTCGACTGGGCCGAGGGCGTTACCGGTGTGCCGGCCGATACTATCGCCCAGGTGGCGCGCGAGTATGCAAAGGGTCCGTCTATCATCTGCAATGGCGTGGGCGGTATCGATAAATTCTCCAACAACGACATCGCCGGCCACTGCTATGCGCTTATCGCCTCGCTAACCGGCAACTATGGCAAGCGCGGTACCGGTTGTGGTATCTACCACTACCACACTGTCCTGTCCGGGGCCAAGTTGGGCGCCTGGAAGCTGCCTGAGAACAGCAAGCCCACGCCTAGCAAAAAAGGCTTCTACGACATTGTGAACACCGACGACGTGCACGCGGCCATGTTCTTCGGCGATATTCCCACGCAGAAGGCGGCGAACTGGGCAAACACGCAGCGTTGGTTGGATTCGCTTGACTTCGTGTGCGTGGCAGACATCTATCACAGCTCGGTTGTTGACTACGTTGACCTGGTGCTTCCCGTGTGCAGCAAGTTCGAGTGCGCCGACAGCGTGGGCGGCGTGAAGAACGCTAACGGCTACATTCTGGAGAACCAGAAGGTGCTTGACCCGTTGTTCGATTCCAAATCCGACTTCTACATTGAGAAGGGCATTGCCGAAGCCATGGGGCTGGGCGATTTGTATCCGGAGAATGGTGAAGAATATGCTCGCGCTATCTTGACCACGGACGACCCGTCGTGTGAAGGTATCACACTTGAAGCGCTGAACAGGGAAAACGGTGCCTGTAAGCTGGTGCTGGATTGGGACGATACCGTCGGCGAGGAAGTGGGCATGACTTACGCAACGCCTTCGACCAAGCAGGAGCCGTACTACGAGAACATGCTGGCGTGGGGCCAGGCGTTCCCGCAGTGGGAGCGTCCTAACGAGGCGTACCCGGAAAACCCGCTGCGCGAAAAATACCCGCTGCAGTTCAGCCAAGCTCGTTCGCGCTTCCGCGTGCATTCTGCCTATTCGGGTGCGAAGTGGATCCAGCAGCTGTTCGAGCCGCATATCGAGCTGAACCCGTCCGATGCCGCTGCGCGTGGCCTTGTCGATGGCGACGAAGTTGAGGTGTACAACGATCGCGGTTCGTTCCGCACGAAGCTGCGCCTGAACAACGCCGTGCAGCCTGAAAGCGCGTTTATGGCCGAAAGCACGTACCGTCAGTATCTTGAGGGGACGCTGATGCAAAGCGTATCCAACGATACGATGAACCCGCGCGGTTACGACATGATGTTCGGTCCCATGATTCCGTATAACGACACGCTCATTGAGATCAAAAAGGCAGGTGAATAGCCCATGACGAAACTGGCTATCGGAATAGACCTGCACCGCTGCATCGGGTGCAACACGTGCTCGATCGCTTGCAAGATGCAGAACAACGTCCCTGATGGCATGCTGTGGAACCGCGTGCTTACCGAGGGCGTGGAGATGTTCGACGACGCTGTTGGCGTGTACCCCAACCTTTCGCGTACGTATCTGCCGGTTGCTTGCCAGCACTGCGAGAATCCTGCATGCATGAAGGTATGCCCGACCGGCGCCACATACAAAGACGAGCAGGGTCGCGTGGAGATTGATTACGACCGCTGCATCGGCTGTCGTATGTGCATGGGCGCCTGTCCGTATAACGCCCGCGTGTTCAACTGGAACGAGCCTGTGCGCGCGACAGGTTTCCACTATGGCGATGCCGGCGTGCCGGTTCGCCCACGCGGCGTGGCCGAGAAATGCAGCCTGTGCAAGGAGCGTACCGATCGCGGCGACGAGCCTATGTGCGTGCATTGCTGCCCGGGTGATGCTCGCGTGTTCGGCGACCTGGATGATCCGGATTCGGCAGTGTCGAGGCTTTGGCGTCGTGGCGGTCATGTGCTGCTCGAGGAAAAGGGCACGCGTCCGCAAGTGTTTTACGTGAACTAGGGGGTTGATTGATGGATAAGCGAAAAGCCCTGTTCAGCGGGCGAACTATGGTGGTTGTTGTCGTGTTGGCGGCGGTGGTTTTAGCCGCGGTGGGCTGCTGGGTTGCCCAGCAGATGTACGGCCTGGGTATCACGGGCATGAACAACTCCAACTCATGGGGCCTGTACATCATGGCGTTCATGTTCTTCGTCGGTCTGTCGGCTGGCGGTCTGATTGTGGCAAGCTCGGCGCACGTGTTCGGCATAGAGTCGTTTAAGCGCGTGTCGGTGCCGGCGGTCATCACGTCCATCGTATGCATCTGCTGTGCTGGCGCGTTCGTGCTCATCGACCTTGGCGGCGTGGCGCGTGTGTGGCGCATGTTCGTGGGGTTGAACTTCATCAGTCCGCTTGCGTGGGACATGATCGTTATCACGTGCTACCTGGTCATCAACGTGCTTGACCTGGTGTGGTTGGTGCGCGGCGACGAGCGCAAGGTGGCAGTGCTCTCTCGTGTGGCGCTGCCGGTTGCTATCCTGGTGCACAGCGTGACGGCATGGATTTTCGGCCTGCAGATTGCCAAGGCGTGGTACTCGGCGATCATGGCTCCCATTTTTGTGGCATCGGCCTGCGATTCGGGTCTGGCATTGCTGCTTATCTGCCTTTTGGCGCTTGACCGTGCGAAGTTGTTCAAGTTCGACCGCGATTTGATGAAGTCGCTGGCGGGGCTGCTTGCGGTGTTCGTGGCGGTGGACGCGTTCTTCATCGCCTGCGAGTGTTTGACCATGGGCTACCCGGGTGCGGGCGAGGCCGAGGCGCTGGCTATCATGGCCACCGGCAAGACGGCGCCGTTCTTCTGGTTTGAGATTATCGGTGGCTTGGCTGTGCCGTTTTTGGTACTCGTGTTCGCTCGGAATCGCGAAAAACCGGCGTGTGTGGTGCTGGCGAGTGCGCTGATAGTGCTTGGTGTGTTCTGCAAGCGTGCGTGGCTGTTGCTCACCAGCTTCACCGTGCCGAACGTCTATGGCGGCAACGGCATTACGTTGGGTACGGCTGCCGCTCAGGTAGGCGATGCCGGCGACGTGTGGACTGCGCTGGGCGTGTATGCGCCTACGCTGCCGGAGGTCGTAGTGTTTGCGGGCGTGGTGTGCGCGGGTGCGCTGGCGTACATGATCCTTTCGAAGTGCGTGCTGCCAAAATGCGGTGGTGAACAATAGCTATGGCGTGTAGGAGTCGGTTGCAATTAGTGACCGGCTCCCTTTTTTCGTGAGAGGTAGCGGATTGCTGATGGTGGATAGGGAAACGTTTGTGCAGGTGGCGCCCTGGCTGGCGATTGCCGGCAACGCGCTTTTAACGCCGCCCTTGCAGACAGGTGCGCAGAGTGCGGCTATATTTGACGCTCGCCTATGGGAAGAGCTTGCGGCGTGCGAAGACGCCGAGGTGGCGAATGCGGTAGATAAGCTGGTGAAGTATCTTGACGGGTGCGAAGAGGCGGCTGCCGCATCGCGGGAAGCGCAAACCGGTGTTTGTATTTTAGGCGCCAGGGATGGCGCGAGTAATCTTGATGATCGAGTGCAACGCGCATCGGTGGAGTTCGCGCATCTGTTCGTGGGGCCGCCGAAACCGGCTGTTGCCCCGTGGGAGACGTTTTACCGCCAGCAGGGTTGTGCCGTCGGGTTCGGCGAGGCGACTCATCAGATGCGCACGGCCTTGCGCGACAACGGTTTGGAGTTGGTGCAGGCGGGTAGGCAGTACGAGGACCATATGGGCATCGAGCTTCTGCTGGCAAGCGAATTATGCCGCCGAGCAGGTGAAGGCGAGGATTGGGGCGCAGATGCAGAGTGTGTTCCTTCTGCTGCGAGCGAAGGCGCGGATGCGAATACGCAAAACGCCCTGAGCGCGGCGCAGCATGCTGTCGACTTCGTGCGCACCCGCCCGCTTTCCTGGATGTCAGCCTTGCGCGAAGCGGTAGAACGTGAATCCCCCAACGGTTTTTACGCACCTCTGTTGCAGCTAACCCAAGCGTTGTTGGAACTGGTTGCGTAAGGAGGGGATATGTCGTCAGCGGTAACATAGCTGATAGTGTTTGAGGTTTGCGCTCTACTGCCCGTTCAAGGCGATGCTCGTATAATCCTGGCTTACGTTGCGCGCAATCCAGAACCTCGAAAACGGCGATAGCGCGGCAGCGGCGGCGGATTTGAGGTGCACTGAAATGTGCTTGCGCCAGCACATGCTGCTCTGGTTTCCTGATTTCTCCGAGCGAGCCATGCAGCTTGCCCAGACCCGTTTCTATCGCGGTGTTTTGCGCATGACCGCCGGATGGTTTGCGTTCGATTCCGAAACCATCGACAGCTTGAACGAGGCGATCAGGCAACGAGGATCGAAAAGGCATGTCTTTGCTCTTCCCTTTGAGTATTGGATAGCGCTTGCCCTACGCCGATTCCTAGGCCGCCGGCGTGCAGATCGCGCCCGATGCTTGCTCAGCAGGATGACGAGATTTGGGTGACGCGTAGTGTGGGGAAGCGTTTCTTGTGACTTGCCGATTAACTTGCTAGCTGTTTGGCAAGTTAATCGGCTTGCGGCATTAGTCGGCTGATGTTCGCCCAGTAACCATTCGCGAGAACGCACCTTCGCCCTCTGTTCGGTTCGTGGTCACTTTGATGCAACGTGATCGAAATCTGCCGGAAATCAAGCATGGATATGATCTTCCTGTTCAATCTGACCGTAAGAGGGAGAGATCATGGGGCTGAAGAAAGTGCTCGGAAAGGGCGTCCTTATGCTCACGGGCTACGCGACGGTGGTGGCATCCGGTTTTGCCATCGGCGTCGGTGGCGCGGCGGAAGCGGCTGGACCTATGGCGAGCCTGAGCTATTGGGTTATCGGCGGTCTGGCGACGTTGGCAACGGCTTTCGTGTTTTCGGAGCTTGCGACGATGTTCCCGAAATGCGGCGGCATTTGGGAATACACGAAGCAGGTGTTCGGGAAGGACCATCCGGTATCCTTCATGCTGGGGTGGATCTACTGGTTCGCCTTGCTGTTCGGCCTGAACGTCGAGCTTGTGTCGGTCGGCATCTACGTTCATGTGCTTGTCCCCGCGATTCCTCAGTGGGTCGGCTCCGTCGTCTGCTCCCTTATCTTCTTGGCCGTCAATAGGGTTGGCGTGAAGTTATCGGCGCTGGTTGAGGCGGCGTTCGGCGTTATCCTGATCGCCTCGAGTGCGCTGTTCATCGTGATGGGCGCGACGATGATCGACCCGACCAACTATCAGCCGTTCGCCCCGTACGGTACGGTCGAGCCGTTCCTGCAGACGCTTCCCTATGTGGTGATCGCGTTTTGCGGTTTCGAGGTCGTTGCAACGCTTACCGAGGAATCTAAGAATCCGACGAAGGATATCCCTCACGCGCTTATCGGCGCCGCCATCTTCCTTACCGTGTTGTTCGGCGCTTTCGCCACGGTCCTGTACGGCCTGTTCCCGGCCGATGGCTTCGCCGAGCTGGGAACCGATGCTCCGCTTATCGTCGTCGGCGGCTCTTTGTTCGGCCTTGCGGGTATCGTGTGGATGACCATTCATTGCTTCACCGGCTCGATGAGCACTGCAAACGGCGGCGTTATGGGTCAGACGCGCGTGCTGTACGCTATGGCGCGCGAGGGCTGGTTCCCGCGTTCGTTCTCTAAGCTCGACGAGAACGGAACCCCGACTACGGCGCTGCTCGTCACGGCGGTTTCCATGATCTTGGTCTCGTTCCTGCCCATCGTGACGCCGGACGCTTGGACGCTTGCGGGCTTCCTTGGCGTGTTCGGTTACGGCCTTTGCTACATGTTCGCATGTGGGCTGCTCATTTACCTGCGCGTTAAGCGCCCGGAGCTTGAGAGGCCTTTCCGCTGCCCGCTTGTCCCCGTGATTCCCGCCATTGGCATTGCTCTGTACGCGTTGGCGATCGCGTTCTCGGGTATCGAGGTTATCGTTGTCGGCGTGGTTTGGTGTGCGGCGGGCGTTGCCTATTACTACCTGGTGGGACGCCGTTCGCGCGCAAAGTATCTAGCGGAACAGGGAAGCGAGACGGTGGTTTCCCCACGAAATGCGGCGGCGCAACCTGCTGCCATCGTCTCGGAATAGGTGAAACATGAAGGTCAACGATCGCTATTGCTCTTTCTATTACGAAGATGACGACGATTGGGGTGAGGTTGAAATCGACCCCAAAACCACGGCGCTGCTCGTCATCGATATGCAGCACGTGTTCATCACCCGTCCTGAGATTGCGGATCCCACGGAGGCGCAGCGCAAGCGCGCCGAGCGATGGGAGCAATTCTATCGGGCGATCGACGAGGTGGTGGTGCCGAACAACGAGCGCATCCTCGCAGCCTTCCGCGAGCGCGGCATGAGCGTGAACTTCGCGAGAATCGCGTGCATGAAGCGCGACGGGTCCGATAGGTCGCTTGTCCAGCGAAGCTCGGGTTACAACGACCTGCTTGTCCCGCTTGACGATCCGGTGGGGATGATCGTGCCGAAGCTTGCTCCGCAGGATGACGAGATCGTGTTCACGAAGACGACCGATAGCGCGGTTGCGGGCACGAATCTGTCGCTCCTGTTCCGCAACATGGGCATCGACACCGTGGTGTGTACGGGAGTGCTGACCGACCAATGCGTGTCGGGAACCGTCCGGTCCCTTGCCGACGAGAGCTTCAAAGTGTGGCTGATCGAGGACGCCTGCCGCGCGTCAACTGAGGAGATTCAGCGCGCCGAGTTGGAGATTCTCAACAACATCTATTGCCATGTGATCAACACCGACGAACTGCTCGCCGCTTTGGGCAACGCGTAGGGCGGGGAAGCGTTTCTTGTGGCTGCTGATCAACTTGCTAACCGTTTGGCAAGTTGATCAGCAAGCTGAATAATCATCGGCAATGATCGGCCGATGTTGGTTGCGCACGCGAACAGGGGAACGGAAGTGCATTCACGTTAACCCCTCGCGTTCACGAATTCTGCCCCGTGAACACACCTTCGTCCCCTGTTCGTCCTTGCGCCCGAGAAGCGGCAGGGTGCTCAAAAGGCTGCGTATGCAGCCTTTTTTGCGATGCTCAGACACTCGGGCGAATCGGGGTGTTTTCTTAAAAACCCATCACCATTTTTGGGTTATATGGGTATCTGACCTGCGGAAACGACATGTTACCCTGGTTTTCCGCTTGCGAGGAAATCGGCGCCCAGGGGTGTTTTCGACTTGCGGTGTGCGCTACAATCCCAATCGTTGCGAAAGCAATCTGCTTGTCTTGAGCGTTTCTGATTTTCCCCATCGGACATGCGTTATGTCTTGATGCTTTATGTGTTTCCCCTTTGTTGTGGTTATCGTCGCGAATGGGCGGCGTTGTTCCCTGCGTCGTATGCGCGGGGCGGTTTCATCGTGCGCAGATTGCGCTAGGAAGGGAAGAGGAAATGCTCGTTTCGCAGTTCACGAAAGAACGTCTTGGCGCGGCGTCGGCTGTTGCCGCTTCGCTGGAGTGTCGTTTCGGCACCTCCTATGCCGCTTCCGACATCGTCATGGCCGCCGGGGCCGACAGCGGCATCAACGCGTTTATGGGCGCGGTGCTCAAGCCCGAAGACGAAGTGATTGCGTTTGCGCCTTGCGGCCAGACGTATCGTGCGCTTGTTGAGGGTCGAGGCGCTCGCCTGGTTGAGGTTTCGCTTGATGAGGAAACGATGCTGCCCGACTTCGTCGCGCTCGAGTGTGCGCTCACTCCGCGCACGAAGCTGGCAATCGTGAGCATGCCGAACGATCCGAGCGCTATGGCGTATCCGGAAGCTGTCGCCGACGGCATCGCCGGCGCGCTGTTCCGCGCCCAGCGCGCGTTCGGCCGTACGATTCTGCTGCTTTCCGATGAGGCGCATAGTGATATGGCGAACGATGAAGCGCAAAACCCTTGGTGGCCTGCTTTCTATCGCAATTCCGCGGTTGTGCGCACGTCCGACGTGCCAGCTTCCGTCGCCGGGGAGCCTGCCGGCTATGTCGCGTTGACGCCGGAGATGGCGGGTCGCGGCGACGTCGTTGCCGGCATCCGTCGCGCACTTCGCGAAGCCAACGCCGCGAACGCGGCCGACATGGCGCAGCGCGTGACGGTTCTGCCCTCGGCCGCATCCCCTGTCTCGTTCGCCGCTCGCTTCGCCTCGTAGCGCACGGGCTTTGAGCCAGGGGCCGGAAGCCTCTGACGGCGGCTTTTCTGTCGTAGTGCATCGACTAGCCGTCAAATCGATATCAGCCATCCCCCCAAATCGAAATTGATTTCGCTTTGGGGGGATAGCGCTTTCATTTGGGCTCTAGCTTTGAGAGCACGCTGATTTTACGAATCCCTTTCTTCTGCGATGAACCATACTGCTTCGTAGACTCTTTGGGCCAGCTCCTCACGCTGTTCGCCAAGGGCATTATGTGCAACATCTTCGTGTGCCTGGCGGTATTGATCGGCTTTGCGAGACGCACAGTGACTGGCAAGGTTATCGGCATCATCCTCCCGATTTCCCCTTCTTGCCGTCAATGGCCACTGCGCGTTGAATAAGGAGAGAACATTCATGCATGCCAAGGGCCTATGCCGTTCTCTCGGCTTCGCTTACCGCATTAGGGAAGACCCCGAGTCCAACGGCCAAAACTAAATATTCTCCCCGATTGAACGCAGGAACTGCTCGATTTGGTTATTTACGAATTCGGGATTGTCGACGTTCGAATTGTGCTCCGCACGTGGGACCCACACAAGGGGAATGCCCTCGACTTTATTCCACTTCTTATACGCCCGGACCCGAGCGTCCTACCCCAGCAACCACTTCCAGGCTGGCACAACGTGAATCACGCCTTCGGGGACGTTGATGTTTGATTCTTCGTCGAGCGTTATTATGGTTGCGGCGTTCTTTTCGAAGCGCGCCATGGCTTCTTGCAGCGCGGAGACTTCGCGCTGGCGCGTAGCTTCGTTTTTCATGCTCAGGGACACTTGTATCAGCTCGTAGGCAATTCCAAACGCCTCATCGCCTTCGATGAAGTCTATCTCCTTGCCGGATTTTAGTTTCAGCAACGCGATAGAGCCCACGCGGGAAGATGCGCGACGCCTCATTTCCAGGTACACAGCCGTCTCAAGCGCTCTGGTCAGGCCATCGCTTGTTGCAGGAGCCAGCGCGCACAGCAAACCGGGGTCTTCCGCGTACACCTTGAAGCCGCCCAGGCGGACCTTTTGTGCGGAATGAGTGAACTCGTACACCTGATGAAGTAGATGCGCGTCTTCGAAGGCGTCGATGATGGCCGAAATGGTTGCGCGCCCGGGCGAATAGCCTGCGCTTCTGCTCATGCCGTCTATCTTGCTGATGGAGAAATCGCGTCCGCTTGAAGCAAGCGAGACTCTTGCCAGGTTTCGCGCAAACGCCGCGTTTGAAAAACCGTGGCGCTCAACGACGTCGCGAGCAACTGTGAACTGCGCATAGCTTTGCAGTACGCCTGCGCGTTCATTGTCATCGAGCATTTGAATGCCGGGAAAGCCACCTTGCACGAGATAATCCTGACACGCCCGCTTCAGAAGCGATTGCTGTTCTTTGTCGAACATTCCTTGCCGGTCTTCGAGCACGTGGTGGTAGCGGGCGTATTCGCGAAAACTGAACGGAAGCAGCTCGTAAGCAATCGATCTGCCGCGAAATTCCGTTGCTACATCGGTGGAAAGCATACGGGATGACGACCCTGTTACGTACATGGTGATTTTTTCGGTATCGACGATGCGCCGCGCAGCAATATCCCAATTGGGAACTTCCTGGATTTCGTCAAAGAAGAGGAAAGTCCCTTGTGAGCGGCTTGATGGGTGCAGTTCGAAAAAAGTTTCCAGCACTTCGTCGATAGTAGAGGCCGTGAAGGGGCGAAGGCGATCGTCGTCGAAATTGAAGTAGCAGATTTGCTCGGGCTTGATGCCGGAGTTCAGCAAGTCGCGTATTTGCTGGAATAATCGGTATGTTTTTCCCGAGCGCCGCATGCCCACGACCACTTTGACCAAGTTGCCGGGTGCAGGATCGAACGGGGTGCCAAGGCTGAGGTCGCGGTTGACCATCCGCTTGAGATGCGCCGGCAATACCGTTGCGTGGAAATCTTCGATGAGGGTTGCGATGGTTGCGTTCGCCATTTGTGCACCGCCTTTCATAACCTGTAACAGATTTTATCAGCTTTCGCCTGAAACTGTAAAAATCTGTTACAGATTTGGCAGGCTCCCGGGACGAGCGTCCTTGGTGGGTTACGCTTCGCTTGGCCTTCAGGCGCGCGAAACCCGCAGGTAGGGATTCCCCACCTGCGGGTTTCGCGTTTGTGCGTTCGTATCGAACGCTATGGTTGCTTGAGCGCCACGCAAGACCATCGCAGCATCGACGAGCGTTGCGATGCCGCCGGCGCCGAACGCAACCTAACGCCGCGCGAGCTTGAGGTGATGAAGATGCTGTGCAAGGGTCGCACGAAGTCCTACATCGCAGAAACGCTGTATCTGACAGAGACCACCGTGCGCAGCCACACCAAGCACATTTACACGAAGCTCGATGCGCGCAGCAAGCACTTCCCAATATCCCGTTCGATTCTGAGCCTCTTATAAACGGCCACAAGGATTATGCCAACCTTGGCATGTCTCAGCGCAAGGCTATGCTTGCCTACTTTTCGTCGTTCGTTCGCAAGCTGCCTATTTCCTATACGACGTTTGCCTACCGTCGAAGCGAGTTTGCTGACTTGGATAAGCTTGCGGAACGCATGAGGCGCGATATTTCGGAAGAGAGGTGCGCCGATGCCGCTTGGCCATGCGGGACACGCCCGGCTTGAGGTGGAGGACGGTGAAACTCTTACCCTGGCGAAGACTGGAACGTCCGAGATGAGGACGCGCGCGGTGCGCTCGAAAGCGAGGAAGGGCAGTTTACCATCAGCAAGTCCTGTCTCATCGAGCCGGCGATGCACGGACAGGCCGAAAGACTGCCTGACGGCTGGAAGGGGCGCGTCGAGAAAGCAATCGTAAGACACCCGGATCTTGCGGGGATGATGGACCGTGGAGACATCGTGGTCGACAAGCTGTGCGGCGTCGATACCGAGGCGTTCGGGTATCGCCCGTGTATTTATCTATGCCTGCTCCGCCACATCTTTGAGAGCTGCCAGCTGAACGGCCGGCTTCCCGAGAAAGAAGGCTTCGTTGTGTGAACGCTTCTCCGCCCCCGTTCAGCAAATTATCGCTCATTGAGGGGGATACACGTCTCGTATTTTATTTCAGACCCCATAAGCTATCGAGCGGCTGCATGCAGGATGAAAATTGCGCCAGAAAAGAAATGATGGAAAAGGTGATTCGCCTGCTTACGGCCTACGGCCTCACGCTGGACAACAAAGACCATGGCAAGAACCTTATTCATAAGCTGCTTATAGAAGGCAGGCTGTCGGTTAGTCTATTGGAAAACAATGTTCGTAGACGATAGTTATCGATAGGAGAACGGTGAAATACAACCTCGACAAGCTCAAGAAGGTCGAGCTGCGCGATGTGTGGCCTCATGAGGCGCTTGACTTTACCAAGTGGCTTTCAGAGGAACCCACCCTTGCCATGTTGAGTTTAGCTGTTGGCATTGAACTTGAGCTCATAGAAGCCGAATCGTCCATGGGTTCGTTCAATGTGGACATCTATGCGCAGGAGGCTGGAACCGGGCGTAAGGTGATTATCGAGAACCAGCTCGAGGACACCAACCACGACCATCTAGGCAAGGTGATCACCTATGCTGCCGGCAAGGGTACCGAGGTGGTCGTGTGGGTGGTGGCTCGCGCTCGCGACGAGCACCGTCAGGCAATCGAGTGGCTCAACCAGCACATGGACAGCGACTTCGGGTTCTTCCTAGTTGAAATAGAGCTGTGGTCTATTGGCAGCTCGCTGCCCGTTTCGCGCTTCAATGTGGTTGAACAGCCGAATGAATGGACGAAGGCCATCAAGCTTAGTGGGGGCCTATGCGAAACCGAGTGCGTTAAGCTGTCGTACTGGACCAAGTACCGCGAGATTGCGCAGGCGACCACGAATATTTTGAAGGTGTTCAACTCGCAGAAGCCTTCGAAGGGTCACTGGAAAACGTTGCGTGGCGGTACGTTTGCCCGCCATATTGCGCTGCTTATAGATACGCAGCGTGGCGGTACCGGCATTGAGTTTTACGTGCCGGATGACAAGGAGCTCTCAGCTAACAAGGCCATCGACAATGCTGCTTGGTTCGAGGAAAGGCTTGGCCTCGTAGCTGCACCCTTCGATGCCAAGTGTATTTTTCGATTATGAAACCGGCATTGAGGACGCTGGCGTTTTATCGTAGCGAATTCATTCTTCTGCTCATCCGTATCCGGTTGCTGGCATAAAGCTGTGTTTCTCGGGGTCTTCAATCGTTGGTTTCGTTTCGTTCGGGAATCGTATTGGCAGTTAACCGACGTGGCTGCTGGGCTATCTGCAATTTGTTGCACAACAAATTGCAGATAGCCCTCGGTATACTTAAAACGACATTCGGTGTTTTGCTGGATCGCCTGCTATTGCGTTTTTGAATAGCTGGAAGGATAGAGAGACAATGCTTGCCTGCTCGTCTCCTGTTTAAAAGCGAAATTGTAAGGTGCGGCAATTGCTGTGCGCTGGTAAAACATTGCATGTTCTAGGCTTTGCGTTGTTTGTCGCCAGTGCAGAAGCGAGGTTACCATGATTGAAGGCATTACTCATAACGAGAAGCTTGCATGCTCGTTAAAAGAGATCGTAGAGGGAATCATAGCCGAATACAACGGCAGGCAAGTGCTTCTATTGTTCCAAGGTGCTGGTGATTATCTAGCTCATGTGGTTCTTGCCCATGATAAGGCAATATCGGCTCCTGTTTCTGGCTGGTTCGATGATGAGGGAAAACTCGACCTCGGAACAATTTGCGATTGCTCGAAGAATGTGTTCGAGCACATTTCCATTGCGGATGATGTAGTGGTGGGAGTTTATGAGCAGATTATGCCCATCAGGGGGTCGCTGTCTGAGTTGTACGACGGGGAAATTGTCGTTGTTCGAAACAATTTGTTCGCCGATAAGATGCCTACTTCCGCATCGTCTAAATATCTTTCCGAGTTTCAAAAAATGCTCGAGAATCCAAATCACAGCAGCGCAGAGGTCGATGTCGCTTCTAAGTTCTTTGCAGATGTATTCGATGCTGAGTCATTTTCCTTGGCCACCCCTATACAAAGCGCCGATGAGCTTGGCTATGCCACGCGGAATCTTTTTGAGTTTAAGGAAATCAAAGTACTAGATAGCCCCTCTTCTCTAAAACGCATTTCAGCGCCAGGTCCTGTGTTCACGGAGTTTTGCATGCAGCTTTGCGAGGCGAAGACGAGTGAAATTTGTTTCGAGATTGATGCTTCCGTGGTCAGGGATAATTGCTGCAGCGAACCGCAGGTTTCTGCCGTTTGCTCGGTTTTGGCGGATTGTAGCGTCTATTGCTGCGTCCAGGCGGTTTCTAGATTTGATACCGCAGAATCAAACGAAGCTCGTCTTCTCCCCGTCTTAAAAAAGTATTGGGGGCCAAAAGCTGATTTTCGGGAGTTGTCTTTCTATAACGATCCGAGTATCTCAAAGGAGATGAAAAAGGTATCCCAGGGTTATATTGCCGATCAAGTTGTATTGCAGGCAGAAGCTGCTATGAACGATAGCGATTCGTTCAAAAACGTGTTCGTGACAGCGCCGACTGGCGCCGGAAAATCGGTTCTGTTCCAGGTCCCTGCCCTATACCTAGCCGAAAACTATAATGCCGTTACTGTTGTTGTTGAGCCCCTGATTGCTTTGATGGAGGACCAGGTTAAGGGTTTACGTGATCGTGGTGTCACGAATGCAGTTGCCCTCAACTCAAACCTGTCCTATTCAGATAGATTATCGGCGATTGAGCGAATTAAACGAGGAGAATTGTCGTTGGTTTATCTCTCGCCCGAGCTTCTTTTGGGCTCTTCTTTGGAAGAGTTCATAGGGGATAGGCCGCTTGGCCTCATGGTGATAGATGAAGCGCATACGGTTGCGTTATGGGGCAAGGACTTTCGTTCCGACTACTGGTTCCTGGGCGACTACCTTTCTAAGTTGAGGCGGTCAGGGAGACGTTTT
>OLOX01001557.1_pt1 | contig 21326 bp, 20 predicted proteins | sample 1672091 | NCBI WGS metagenome assembly OLOX01 (sample SAMEA3136644, study PRJEB25190) | human gut metagenome | reverse complement strand
TCATTGCGCTCAAAACCTGCGATGGAGGCGCAAAAGGCAGGATTTCATTCTGCTGTAAAGCACTGAAAGTGACACGTCAGGGATTTCACGAATATCCTAGGAAACGCTGAATAAAACAAAATCGACCCGTTCAAACGTGGGAACTCACGCGCCTGATTTTGTTGCGCTTCGCTTTATTCAGCGTATCCTAACATTGTTCTCTATAGTATTTGACAAAAATGAATACACAAGTTATAATATTAATCACAATAACAATGTGATACAGGAGGAATGACAATGTGCGATAAAGCCAGGTCAGATAAATAGGAAAAAGCGAGGAATGACTGTGAAAATACGATAAGTACAGCCGCCCGTTCCTGCTTGACGACCCTCAGCGCGACTGGAATGCGGCTTACAGCAAAATTGGCGAATTATTGAGAGGTAAAGATGAACATTAAAATAGAACCACTGACGTTATCCAATTTTAACGAGCATTCGCTGGACGATTTCCGCCGCAAGCAGCAGGTCACTGAGGTCTGGCGCAGGAACGGAAATGAAATGGAGCTTGTATACCAGCCGTTTGTTGAGGACTGGGACGCGAATGTCCGCCGGGAAGCCGCCGAAAGGATGCTCGGCAATCTACGGCGTGGTTACTTCGGAACCGGAGCGTTCGACGGCGGAAAGCTAGTCGGCTGGACGTTCTACGGAAACGAGCTTATCGGCGAACGCAAGAATTACGTGGAGCTTCACATGTTCCATGTTTCAGAACTGTACCGGGGGAAGGGGATAGGCCGCAGGGTGTTCGAGGCTTCTCTGCCGCTTGTCAGGGAGACCGGCGCAGAGCGGATATTTATTTCGTCTCACTCTGCAAAGGAGAGCCAGGCGGCTTATAAGGCGCTGGGCTGCGTTCCTGCGAGGGAGTTGTTCCGGGAAGCCGCCGAAATGGAGCCGTTCGATATTCAGCTTGAATTTGACCTGACATAAAACGGGTACTTACCGCATGTATTTTTCCGGCGACGCAGGAGATAATACAGCCGTAAGGAGTGGTGAATGTGATAAAAGACAGCTTCACCTACATAGCCGTGCTGATATTTGCCGCGGCTGTGCTGGTGTACCTTCCGCGGCTGATAAAGGGGAATGCCGCCCGTAAATTCTTCAGCTTTGCGCCGCCGGTTGTGCTTATATATCTCGGGCTGATGGCGCTCTGCACGCTGGGCGCGTGGGATCTCCAGGCGACCTCCGCAGCGTATTCCAGCTTGAAAAATCCGCTGTTATACGCCATGCTGTTCATTATGCTGCTGCGCTGCGACCTTCGTAAGATACTCCGGCTGGGACCAAAAATGCTGCTTGGATTTCTCGCCGCCACGTTTTCGATTTCGCTTGGGTTCGTGGTTTCTTTTGCGATAATGCGCGGGGTGCTCGGGGAAGGAGCCTGGAAGTCCCTCGGGGCGCTCTGCGGAAGCTGGATGGGCGGCGGCGGAAACATGCTGGCGATACAGGCGGCGCTTGACATCGGCGAATCCGCAATGGCGTATGCACTGGTGATGGATTCCATCTGCGGAACGCTGTATATCATGTTCCTGCTGTGGGCGATAGGCTTTTCCGACAAGTTCGACCGCTGGACGAAGGCGGATACTACTGCGATACACGCCGTCGGAGCCTCCCTCGAGCAGGAATACGCAGATGATTCCCGCCCGCTCACATGGCAGAACATTCTGATGCTGACAGGCTCGGGGCTTCTGGTATCGGCGGTTTGTACGAAGCTCGGCGGGGCAGTCGGGGATATGCTCCCGTTCTTCGACCGCGCTACCTGGACGGTGCTCATTGTAACGGTGCTCGGAATACTTCTGGCAATGACCCCGTTCGGGAAGCTCCGCGGCACCGAGGAAGTCTCTAACGTGCTGTTGTATGTCGTGATTGCGCTGATAGCCTCCCGCGCCGACCTCCGGGGTATCGGGAATGCTCCGGCATGGCTGGCGGCGGGGCTGCTTATCCTTGTGATACACGTCGGGATAATGCTGCTTCTCGCGAAGCTGTTCAGGCTGGATATATTCACCTGCGCAGTCGCGTCGCTTGCGAATATCGGTGGAACCGCGACGGCTCCGATACTCGCCGGGACGTACAGCAGTGCGCTGGTTCCCGTCGGGATAATCATGGCGCTGCTCGGTTATGTAGTCGGCACCGGCGGCGGACTGCTCACCGCGCAGATAATGAGCATGTTAGCGTGATTTTTTAAATTCGGAATTCAGAATTAGGAATTCGGAATTAAGGTGCGCGCTTCGCGCGGAATTAAAATTGCTGGGAATTTTACAGGCTGACAGGTTTCGCCTTGGGCGGCACCAAAATTCCGAACTTAAAAAGCTGCACGATGCTCCCTTGACTAAAGCGGGGAGATTTGCTCGTGCAGCTTTTTATTATTTCTTCGCGGTGAAGAATAATCTTGGCATTTTCAGAATGACGTTTCCGTCGCCCTGAACCGGTATATTCTCCTTTACAGCTTCCAGGAGTTCGCCGAGGAACTCCGTCTTTTCATTGTCGCCCAGGGCGTCGAGATACGGCTTTATTGAGCAGCCGCTGGTTCTCAGCCGCTGTGCGCGCTCGCCCTGCGCAACTACACCCAGTTCGATCGAGCCGAGCGCGGAAAGTCCCCAGATAACGTAAGAGCCGACGGCTCCAGCGCCCAGGACTGCAACTTTTTTTATCTTCATGCTTTTGTCTACTTTTAGGGTCCCGATTTATATTTTGATTATATCACTTTTTTATCCGCGATGTCAACGGGAAAGGCGATGTTTCACAATTCGTACGTAAACCCCATCTATAATAAGAACATCGACCCGGTTTTTATACAATATTGGAAAATGTGTTTTATTTACTGTCCCTTGGGCAAAATAATTGTATAATCTATACAAAACGTTAATTGCTGGCAGCTTTTTTTCCAAAACTACTTGACAATAAGCCGGAAAAAAGTTATAATAGCATTACGCCAACAAAACATATCAGATTGATATGTAATATATGAATACTCGGAAAAGGAGAACTACAAATGAGCTATGCAAAGATGATCTGCTGTGAAATGATGTATACAGTCATGTGCCATATGGCTGAAGAACTGCCCTGCGCGTCCGTATTCCGAATGTGAGTTTTGTTCTGACCCGAACCGAACATATCCGGAGCGCAGTGAAATGCGCTTTTTTTATTTTGAATATTGGAGGAAAACATCATGCCCGACAACAAGAACATCTGCCATAGCTGCACAGACTGCGGAGTACTTAACTGCGCACGCCGCAGCGGCTCGTATCCTGAGTTCTGCCCGACAGCGGCGCTCACCGAGGAGGAGATAAACGAGGTCACGGACCTCTACATAAAAAACCGCACGAACCACAAGATAGCGGTTGCTTCCGCCGAGGTAGAGGGCGGATTCTACGGCAAGTACACGAGGGTGGAGGAGATAATCGAATTTGCCCGCAAGATAGGCGTAAAAAAGATAGGCATTGCGACCTGCGTAGGGCTTATTGAGGAAAGCCGCATATTCGCGCGGATACTGAAGCTGAACGGCTTTGAGGTGTACGGGATAGGCTGCAAGATCGGCTCGGTGGATAAGACCGACATAGGGATAGACGAGAAATACACCTGCGTTACCGGAAAGGTAATGTGCAATCCCATTATGCAGGCGAAGCTGCTCAACAAGGCGAAGGTAGACCTGAACGTAGTAGTGGGGCTGTGCGTTGGACACGACAGCCTGTTCTACAAGTACGCGAAGGGGATAACGACAACGCTTGTCACCAAGGACAGAGTGCTCGCCCACAACCCTGTCGGCGCGCTGTACCAGGCGCGGGCTTACTACAAGAAGCTTCTGCTTGCGCCGGTCGGCGAGGAGCCGGATTATTCCGGAGCAAATCTCGGCAGCATAAAGTAAGCCGGAAAGGACATTCAGATGAATAAAAAGACATTGTTTCGCGCCGGCATACTTCTTCTATCGGCGACAGCCGCTGAGGCAGTCGCGGTTGCCGTTCCTGATTCCGCCAAGCACCAGCCGGCGAATCACCCGTATTTCGCAGGGCTCATCATCGCGATAACCCTGGTTTATTTCGTTGGAGCGATCCTGATACACCTGAAAAACAGGAAAACCCCGAACGAAAGCGACCTGTTTTACAGAGCTCCGTTCCTGGCGGGAGTGCTGCTTGTTCTGAACGTTCTGAACATCGTAACGGTAAAGACGGCGCTGCTTCCTACGCTGTATTTCCCGTCCCTCGACCGGGTGTTCGGAACCCTTTTCGAGGACTGGGAGCTGATCCTGAAGTGCGTCGGCTACTCCTCGGGAATACTCGCCGCGGGCGTCCTCGGAGGACTTATCGTAGGGTTCCTGATGGGCGTGGGCATAGGCTTCAGCAAGACCCTGAGCTACTGGATAAACCCATTGGTACGTATTCTGGGTCCGATACCGTCCACGGCGTGGATACCGATTTTCCTGCTGGTTTTCCCGACTGCACGTGCAGCCAGCGCGTTTATCATCGGGATCTCCGTTTGGTTCCCGACGGTGGTGCTGACCTCCAGCGGTATCTCAAACGTAAAGAATTCGTATTTCGAGGTTGCCTCCACACTGGGAGCAAATCACTTCTGGCGTGTTTTCAAGGTGGGAGTGCCCGCCGCAATGCCTAGTATATTCCTCGGGCTGTTCAACGGTATCTGCTCGTCGTTCGTAACGCTGATGACGGCGGAGATGATCGGCGCAAAGTACGGCATGGGCTGGTACGTCAACTGGCAGAAGGAAATGATGTGCTACGCCAACGTTTATGCAGGGCTTATCGTTATCGCAGTGCTGTTCTACCTTGTTATCACGGTTCTTTTCAAGGTAAGGGATAAGGTGCTGCTGTGGCAGAAGGGAGTCATCAAATGGTAGGAGCAATAGAATTCAGCGGCGTGAAGAAGAGCTTCCGCCGTCCCGACGGGGAGATCGTACATGCGCTCAACGGAGTGGATCTGAAAATAGAACAGGGAGATTTCGTCTGCCTTATCGGACCTTCCGGCTGCGGAAAATCCACCATGCTGCGGCTGCTTGCAGGCCTTGACCAGCCGACGGAAGGCGCGGTATACCTCGACGGCGAGAAGATAACCAGACCAAACTACGACCGCGGACTTGTGTTCCAGGACCCGAACCTGTTCCCGTGGCTGAACATCTACGACAACATATCCTTCGGGCTGAGGGCAAGGCACATTTTCAAGCAGAAGCGGGATTCCGTCAGGGAATTCATGGATCTTGTCGGGCTGACCGGATTTGAGAAATCCTACCCGCACCAGCTTTCCGGCGGAATGTGCCAGAGAGCTTCCCTTGCAAGGGCGCTAATCGGTCACCCGAAGGCGCTGCTTCTCGACGAGCCTCTCGGCGCGCTGGACGCGTTCACAAGAATGAACATGCAGGACGAGCTGCTGCGCATCAAGGCAGAGCAGAACATGACCATGGTGATGGTAACTCACGACGTAGACGAAGCGGTGTACCTTTCGAACAAGATAGTTGTAATGTCGCCGCGTCCCGCGAAGATAGAGGAGATACTCGAAGTGCATCTCAGCCAGCCCCGCGACCGAAACAATCCGGAGTTTATCCGCCTTCGCAGCGAGATACTCAAGGTCCTGGACTTCGCGGGCAGGGAAAAAGATGTGGAATATACGATTTAATGGAGGTAATCAATATGAATTTCAGGAAAATAGCCGCAGCTGCGGTTTCAGCGGCGCTCGCGCTGGCGCTTACAGCGTGCGCACAGCAGGAAGGCTCCGGGAGCGATGAATACGTACTCAAGGTAGGCGAGGTGCAGGGCGCGCTCTGCCACGCTCCACTCCAGGTGGCGATGGAGAAGGGCTACCTCGACGATGAGGGAATCAAGTGGGAGCGTGTTGATTTCGGCGGCTCCGACATTCAGGCGGCTCTCGGCTCCGGCATGATCGACTGCGGCTTCGGACTTATCGGAAAGTTCATTCAGCCGATAGAAAACGGTCTGAACATGGTCATTACCTCAGGAATGCACACGGGCTGCACAAAGCTGCTCGTCCGCGCGGATTCCGGAATCGAATCCGTTGCCGATCTGAAGGGCAGGACCATCGGAGTAAGCTCCCTGGCAAGTTCCGAGGCGATAACCGCAAAGCGCGCTCTTAACGCAGCAGGGGTTGATATTTCCGCGGACGGCGGGGAAGTCGCATTTGCGGTGTACAGCACCACCGACCAGCCGGCAGCGCTGATGAACGGAGCGGTAGACGCTATTTCCACGCCTGACCCGGTAGCCACAAACGCAGAGAACGAGTATGGGCTGAAGGTGCTGCTCGATACAGCGGTAACGGAGCCGTACGCGAGTGAATACTGCTGCGTAAGCTTCGTATCCTCCGAGCTTGCGGAGAAGCACCCGGACATTGCCGCGGCGTTCACAAGGGCGGTTCTGAAGGCCTCCGCGTTTGTTGCGGAGAATCCCGAGGAGGCAGCGCAGATACAGATCGACGGCGAGTATGTCAGCGGCGACGCCAGGGCTAACGCGGAGATACTCAAGGGATACAAGTATATTCCGAGCGTTCAGGGCGGATACGATGCGCTGGTGAACGTTGCTGCTGACCTCCACGACATAGGGCTGCTGAAGGAATCTACTGACGTATCCGCTCTGGTGGAGCGTTCGTTCAAGTTCTTTGACGGAGTTCCCGACAGCTATACTGTCAGCGGCGATGAATTTTCGGACGTGGTATATGAGAGCAAGTCGCTTTCAACGGCTCCTGAGACTCATGTCGTGAACGACTGCTGCGGATAAAATCTGAGCTGGAATCACTGAGCCGTATTCGGCTGAATATACAAAACTGGCAGGCGGTGAGCCTGCCTGTTTTGTCTTTGAAGTCAGACCTTCGGCAAATTTGCAATGATGTATTTCTAGTAGTCGTCTTTTATTTCGCGGAAAATAAAACAAGGGCTGAAACCAGCCCTGTTTTTATGTTGAATTGTTGAAAAAAATCAGTTTCTCATGTATTCTCTCCAGTCGAGGTCTCCGCGCTCAAGGGCGTGGATAAGAGCCTCGGCGGTAGCGATATTCGTTGCAACGGGGATATTGTGTACGTCGCAGAGGCGGAGAATATTGATGTCGTTTGGCTCGTGAGACTTTGCGTTGAGCGGGTCGCGGAAGAATATCAGCAGGTCGACTTCGTTGCAGGAAATGCTTGAAGCAAGCTGCTGGTCGCCGCCCTGGGAACCGCTGAGGTAACGCTGAATGTGAAGTCCGGTAGCCTCGGCAACGAGCTTTCCGGTGGTGCCGGTAGCGCGGATATCATGGTGGCTGAGAATACCGCAATATGCGATACAGAACTGAACCATCAGTTCTTTTTTGGAGTCATGTGCGATGAGTGCAATATTCATAGCTGCTCCCTCCTTAGTTGATGTTGATGGTGAGCGGAACTTCCTCACCAAGAATTCTTCTTGCTATCGCCGCGTAAGCCTTGGCGCCTCCGCAGTTCTGGGGAAGAGGCTGTCCCTTCGCGCCGCATATCTTTATGTTCATATCCTCGGGAACCACGCCGATGAGCGGTATTCCCACGCTGTCCATTACCTCGTCGAGGTCGTAGAGGATATCCTCGTCCTTGAAGTTCGGGCTGACCTTGTTGATGACAAGACGCTGATTAGTGCAGTTCTTGACGTACAGGAAGTCAGAAAGTATCGCACCGTCGCGTACGCACACGGTATCCGGGGTAGTTACCATCAGGATAAGCTCCGCAGCCTTAATAACGCTGAATACCGAACTGCCGATACCTGCGGTGTCCATGATTATGTAATCGAAGTGCTTGCGCATCTCCTGGCATACTTCCATGATCTTTTCAGGATTGATATCTATAAACGGATTCCTTGTCGCGCAGACCAGATAGAGGTTGTCAACACGATCCACTTTAGTTGTGGCTGTAAGGATATCAATTTTACCCTCCAGATATTCGCCGATGTCGTGCTTTACCTTATCCTTGATGCCGAGCATGATGTCAAGGCACCTCAGACCGAAGTCCAGCTCGACCACCAGAGTTTTTTTACCAAGCGCTGCAAGTGCAGTGGCAACGTTAGCCGATGTGGTCGATTTGCCTGTGCCGCCCTTGCCTGCCGTAACCGCAATGATCTGTGACATGTTATTCCCCTCTCGATCTGATAGATCCGTATCCTTATTTTGCAGATACGCACCCAGAATATCTATGATAATTTTTATAAATATATTCTACCACAAAACCCCTTTAAAATAAAGCTTTTTTTTGTACATTTAAAAAATTTGTGAAATATCTTCATTTTCCTGTAGCTTTTTTGTGCATAATTACACTTGCAGATTTCATTGACCTGGTGATATGCAATTAAATAAGAAATGTTGCCATTCAAGTCGTTCCGAATTTACAATCAGGAAGAAAAAAACGACAATCAGGAAGATTTTATTGACATACGCCGCAAAAAACGATAAAATCAACAGGTATAAAAAAACTATCTGAGAAGGAGAACCGAAATGTCCGAAAACAACACACAGACCCCCGCACAGGAAAAGCCCCGCCGCAGCAAGGAAGATATCCTTGAAATAATCATAGCGGCATTTCTGGGCGTGACCGCGCTGGCTACTGCCTGGGCTTCGTGGATAGGCTCGCTGCACGGCGGCAACATGTCCACCAACTATACCAAGAGCAACAACCTCGCAGCCGACGGCAACGCCCGCTGGAACGAGGCTTCCCAGACGCTCATGCAGGATATGCAGGTGTGGAACATGATAAGCGACTACCAGGTGGAGGTGCTTTACGCAGACCAGACCGGCGACGAATCCAAGCTGTATGAGAGCGCGTACAAAATCAAGTTCATCTGCGCCGACAACCTGACTCAGGAGATCGCCGACCTCATAAACTACGATTTTGACTTCGACGCCGACCAGATAATCGACTGGGTGATAAACAACGAGAAGTCCACAGTAAGCCCGTTCAGCGACGAGGACTACGTTAACAGCTACTACGCCGACGCGCAGGAGATACTCGCGGAGAGCGAAGCAGTTCTCGCCGAAGGCCAGCAGGACAACACCCGCGGCGACACCTTCAATCTCGTCACCGTCATCTATTCCGTCGTGCTGTTCATGCTCGGTATCGTGGGGACTTTCCGCCGTCTGCCGAACCGTCTGCTGATCACCTGCGTTGCAATCGCGGGATTCCTGTTCGGAACTATATACATGTTCACGATACCCATGCCGACTGGTTTCAGCTTCCTCAGCTTTTTCGGCGGCTGACGCATAACAGGCTTTTTTTCCCGGCACGACAAAAAGGTCGCCTCTAAAAACAATCAGGAAGGTAAAACATACAATCAGGAAGATTTTATTGACTGAAACAGCCTCATATGTTATACTTTCCTCAGCACCAAATTATGCGGGCTGACCGCAAATAATCAGTAAGGAGATACATAATGGAAAAGACACCTGCGTTACTTATCACTATTTTTCTCGGCGAGCTCGGAGTTCCGAGATTCATGACCGGCAAGATCGGCACCGGAATCATCTGGCTGCTGACCTGCGGCTGCTTCGGCGTTGGCTACATCATCGACATCGTGAATGTTGCCACCGGTAAGTTCACCAAGAAGGACGGCACTCCCTGGGTGACCGGAAACTAAAAAACTGTCTGGTACGGATGATCAAGCCTGTCGGAACAGCCGCCGACAGGCTTTGATTGCGTTATGCGGCTTGACATTATCTTCGGTTTGTTATAAAATATATCTGGAATCCCGCGCGTCAGGCATGGAATTCCGCAGACATAATATTAAGGAGAAACGCATGAAAATTAGAAAATGGCTCGCCGCAGCGACTGCGGGGGCAATGGCGCTTGCAATGGCGGGCTGTTCTGACATCGATGAGGACTTCTTCGCCACCGCCGAAGCCGGAAACAGCACGGCAGAATACACCGCCGAGGCTCCGGTGCAGTCCGGCGGGGAAGAGGAGTACGACAACGCAGGCCGCAGCTTCGACAACGGAGCGACCCAGCTTTCCATGACGAACGGCAGTCTCGATATCCACCGCCGCACCCGTTCCGAGTCGGCTCCGATGGGCGACAGCGGCTGGACGATCATGGTGTACCTCTGCGGAACCGACCTTGAAAGCGAATGCTATGCGGCATCCATGGACATCGAGGAAGCCCTTAACGGTAGATACAGCGACGACGTTCGCATAGTCTACCAGACCGGCGGCACCGCCGAGTGGAACGAGTACTACGGCATTTCGAACAGCGTATCGCAGCGCTACGTTACGAACAACGGCGAGCTTGAGCTGGTCGACGAGTTCGAGCTTTGCAACATGGGCGACCCGAATACTCTCGCGGATTTCGTCTCATGGGGAGTCGAGAACTACCCTGCAAAGCGCATGGGACTTGTATTCTGGAACCACGGCGGCGGCAGCATAAGCGGCGTGTGCTTCGATGAGATGAACGATTCGGACAGCCTCTCGCTGCGTGAGATAGACAGCGCGCTGAACTCCGTTTACGGCCAGATGAGCGACAAGTTCGAGTTCATCGGCTTCGACGCTTGCCTTATGAGCACCCTCGAGACAGCGAACATCATCGCGCCGTACGCGCGCTACATGTTCGCCTCCGAGGAGACCGAGCCGGGCGGCGGCTGGAACTACACCGACATCGTGGACTTCCTCTCCGGGTACCCCGACGCGACCGGCGCCGACCTCGGCGAGATGCAGTGCCAGAGCTACTATCAGCACTGCATGGACAACGGCGACCCGGACGGCACTACCTTCACAATAACCGACCTTTCAAAGATAAACGGCCTTCTGACCGCATTCGACGCCACCGCGAAGGAAATGTACGAAAGCGACAGCATGACCGACATCGCCCGCGCGGTGTACTCCGCGGATAACTTCGGCGGAAACAACCGAAACGAGGGCTACACCAACATGGTAGACCTGCTTGGGCTTCTCAATGCGGTGCAACCTTACGCGCCCTCCGCGTCCGATGCAATTGCAAAGCTGAAGGAAGCGGTGATCTACAGCGTAAACGGCGACAACCACGAAGGAGCCGGCGGACTTTCCCTGTACTATCCGCTTTCAGTCCAGGGCACCGAGGAGCTTTCGGTGTTCGCGGACATCTGCACCAGCTCCTATTACCTCGCGTATGTTGACTCTGCGGCGTACGGCACCACCGGCGGCGACCTCTCGGACTACGACAACAGCGGCCTTATCGCCGACTGCGACGACATCTGGAACTACGGCTATACGGCAGACCCGAACGTAGGTTCAAACTACAGCGACGTATCCTACGCAGATGATAACAGCACCATCGGCATACAGAGCGTATACTTTGACGAGAACGGCACCTACACGGTTCAGCTCTCGGATATGAGCGCGTTCAACTACGCGACATGCACGCTGTTCATGACCTACGACGGCACAAGCGTTTACCTCGGCGAGGACGACGAGGTTGTCACCGACTACGACGCGATGATCCTCCAGGACGGCTTTGACGGCTCCTGGCCATCTATCGCGGGACAGCCGCTTGCCATAGTTGCGGTAAGCGTCGGCGAGGACCGCTCGGTATACACGGCGCCGATAACCCTTAACGGCGAGCAGACCAACCTGCGTATCGAGTACGATTTCACCAGCAGCGAGTGGCGCGTATGCGGGACCTGGTCCGGTATCGACCCCGAGACCGGCGTAGCCTCCAGGGACACCCAGCCCCTGAAGGACGGCGACGTTATCGCCCCGGCTTACTTCGTGTTCTCCGATGAGTTCAACGACTACATCTACGGCGACGACATCACTGTCAGCGGCGAGCTCCAGATAGAGTACGACGCGCTTCCCGCCGCCGATTACAGCTATTCTATGTCGCTCTACGACATCTACGGTAACTACTACTACACCACCAGCGTGACATTCACGGTAGACGAGAACGGGGAACTGTTCTTCTACCCTGACGAGCTGTAATGTTCTGATTCTTCCCGCTTATATAGAGAACCCTTCCGCTTTCTGGTGCGGAAGGGTTCATTTTATTGCGTTATCTTTTCTGCTTCGGAGAGCCGCGCGGCTTCTGCCGCCGCTTCGGTTATCGCCTGCTCGATTTTTAAATGAAGCTCCGGAAGCGGAGCCGCGTTCCCGGCGCGGGCGGTCTGCTCGGCTTCGAAGCAAAGCTCCCCGGCTGAATCAGCGCCTATTCCGCGGGCGTTGTTTTTCAGCCCGTGTACCAGGGTGGTGTAGAGTTCGAGGTCGTTATCGGCAAGCGCGCTGGAAAGCCGCTCCAGCGACTTCGGAGCCTCCTCGGTGAACAGCCTGAGCAGCTCCCTGTAAAAATCCGGGTCGTTGTCGGAGTACTCCAGACCCTTTGCGGTGTTCAGCAGGGAGCTTCCAGGCTCTCCGGACTTCTGCGCTGACGGCAGGCTGTCCGTCACAATTCTGCCCGGAACAAGCCGCGAGAGCATTTGCTCAAGCTCCTCGGAGATTATCGGCTTTGAGAGGTACTCGTCGAAGCCCTCGCTCATGTAGCGCTCCCGGGCGCCGACTACCGCGTCCGCAGTCAGCACCGCAACGGGGGTCTCCCGGCAGAGGCTGGCGGGGTCGCTGCGCAGCTTCCGGAGCGCTTCCACGCCGGACATTCCCGGCATCATCGCGTCGAGCATTATCAGGTCGAAGCGCCGCTCCCTTGCAATCCGGAGCATTTCTTCGCCGCTTTCCGCAGTCGTTACTCCTGCCTTGGTGCGCCGCAGCAGTTTTTCGATCACCACGCGGTTGTAGCGGTTGTCGTCCACGGCGAGTATCTCGGTCTCCGGGCATATAAAGTGCGATGCGCTGACATGCGGGCGCACCGGAAGCTCCGGCGTGAACTCCCCGATGGGGGACGCGTCCGCGATATCCTGCGGTATTTTCAGCGTGAATGTGCTGCCAGCTCCCGGGGAGCTTTTTGCGGTTATCGCGCCGCCCATGATCTCCGCGATGTTTTTCGTTATCGGAAGCCCCAGCCCCACTCCGTCGCCGACTGCGCCTATCCTCTCGAAATTGTTGAATATCAGCGGAAGCTTCTGGGGCGGTATGCCGCAACCGCTGTCTGCTATCTGAATTACCAGTGTGTCGGATTCCATGAATGCGGTCAGCCTTACGAAGCCGGTTTGCGTGTACTTCACAGCGTTCGTCAGTAGGTTCACCGCCATCTGCTTTATTCTCGCCTGATCTCCGACCAGCTTCCTGGGCAGTCCGGGGTCGATGCGGAAATCCAGTTCCAGACCCTTTTCCTCGGCTTTCTGTATCACCAGCAGGCGTATTTCCCGGAGCATTGTGAGCGTGTCGTATTCCGCGCGTTCTATCGTCAGCTTTCCGGCTTCCGCCTTTGAAATGTCGAGTATCTCGTTTATCAGGGTCAGCAGCATGCCGCCCGCGTCCGCTATGTCAGCGGAGTACTCCAGCACCTCCGGGTTTGTGGACGTCCGCATTACCATTTCGTTCAGACCCAGCATTGTGTTGATAGGCGTGCGTATTTCGTGGCTCATGCGCGCGAGGAACTCGGTTTTTGCGGTGTTCGCGGCGTTTATCTCGTCGATCCGGTGCTGATATTTCGTCATGTTTATCAGCCAGATAACGTAGCCGCAGGGGGAGCTGAACTCCTGAATGCGCTCGGCGCGCAGCTCGTAAACATTGCCGTCTATGCTGACGGTGCTCCTGCCGCCGGAGAGCGCTTCCTTTACGACCTTGTGGCTGGACGGGTTTTTCATCTCGGAAAGCTCCGGGAGTATCCGCTTGGCGGTGGCGTTCATATAGATAAGCCCGCCGTGTTCGTCGAGCATGAAAACGCCCTCGTCGCCGATGTCAAGAACGTTCGCCGGTGCCGATACTACCGAGGAGAAGTACCCGTAGCGAATCATGGACTCATACATGCAGAGCACCAGCACGAAGGCTCCGAACGCGAAGGGGTTATAGCTGCCGAACAGACCGCACCACTTCATTACAAGCTCCAGCCCCATCGCCGAGATACCGCCCAGAATAAGCGCGATACGTCGCTGCTGTATTTTGTTGGTGGTTTTCCGGAGCGCTAAGATGAGGTTGACGACGATATAAATTATGATGAAAAGAATTATCGCATAGGTTACTAACCAGAAGATCCCCTTGCCGACTTCAATGCGTGAGTAAATACCGTCGGATTCTATTCTCATCGTGGAATAGAACAGCCCGTGGTTTTCTTCCTGGGAGGTCCCGGTGGTCTGCATGGCGATAAAGCTGGCGCAGTCTAGCACGCCAAAGGTTATCCACATCGGCTTCGGCACCCTGAACCCGCCCATGCTGGAGGTGAAATACAGCAGTGAAAGCGAGAACGGATACATGCCGATATACTGTATCCTGAGCGCGCTGATAGCGGCTTCGGTGGTGTCGGAGTCCACCATTTCAAGGTACATTCCGAAAATCAGAATGAACAGCGAAAAGCAGGTCAGCATGAACGAGAGCTTCGCCGGTGAGGTGGTGTTCCTGACGCACAGCAGGAACAGCACGAAAACTCCGATGAGCACCACAATGTGGACGCCGCAGAAAACAGCGTACATATCAGCCCTCCGATCTTCCCGCGGACTTCATCTGCTCCTTTACGGAGCGGCGCAGCCTTACCGGAACTATGAGCGACTCGCCGCCCTGGAAGGTGAGTTCCCCGGAATCCGCGTCGAAGCTTTCGACAGCGGAAAGGTTCGCAATGTAGCTTCTGCCGCACATCAGGAAGTCCGGCTCGCCCTCGAGCTGCCCGAAGAAGCTGCTGAGCGGCAGGTAAACCCTGACCTCGCCGCCGGATGTGTGGAGCACGGTGCTGTGTCCGACGGACTCAGCGAAGCGCAGCGTGTTGAGGTAGATGTTGACCTCCTCGCGGCCCTGCATAACGGTGATATACCGCCGGGACTCCTCGAAAAGGCGGCTGAACCGCTTCATGGCGCGGACGAAATCGTCATGGGTGAACGGCTTGTGGAGATACCCGTCGGCACCGATGCTGAACGCCTTGACCGCGTGAATCTCAGACGACGTTGTGAAAACCAGTCCGTTTTCCATGCCGAGTTCAATGAGCCTTTCGGCGGCGTCCATGCCGTTGGTGCCGTCCATGTAGATGTCAAGGAAAATGACCGCGGGCTTCTCCGTGGAAGTTTCGTACTCCCTGAGGAGTGCGTCTGCGCTGCTGAACAGCTTCACCGTGACCGCCGCGCCCTTTTCCTTTGCGTAGCTTTCTATGTTGTGGACCAGCCGGAGCTGGTCTGCCCTTGAATCATCGCATATGTATATAAGCATGCAGCCCTCCGTATTTTATGTTGGAATATAATATATAAATATTTTACCATAAAAAAACTGAGTTGTAAAGAAATAAATCGACATAATAATCCGCCCTGATTTGTGCATAATAACAGCAGCGGGAATTTCCGCGTATTTTTGAAAGGTGGGAAAACTATGTGGATAGATAAACTGGCGCTCGTTCTGCTGATCATCGGCGGGCTCAACTGGGGTCTTGTCGGGGTCTTCAGCTTTGACCTGGTGGCGTGGCTCTTCGGCGGGCAGGGCGCCGTTCTCAGCCGTATCGTCTATATACTGGTCGCGCTGTCCGCAGCGTGGTGCATTTCGCTGCTGTTCCGGGATACGACTGCGGCTGAACAGGCGTGAATTCCGTACGCAGCCTCTGCGCAGATATTGAATGCGGCTTTGTTTTTACAGAGCCGCTTTTGTCTGGAAAAAGCGCAAAAAACTGCCCCGGACGATTCGCCCGGAGCATTGAGTCTGAAGTCAGTCCGTTATCTGTTCTGGTTCTGATTCTGGCGGTTCTGACCCTGATCGTTCTGGTTCTGACGGTTCTGCTGAGTCTGCTGATTCTGCTGGTTTCTGTTCTGATTCTGATTGTTCTGGTTATTCTGGTTGGACATTGTTTTTCCTCCTATGGAGCTAGGCTCCGTAAATATCCGGCTTTTCGCCGCACTGATATTTTGCTCCGGGGGCGCGGTATTATTCAGGAAAGTTGTGCCAATATTATTGCTGACCGCACTTGATTTTTTGCGTACCGTGTAGTATAATTAATTAAAATACACGCCGCGCGGCGTGCGCCTGGGGGAGATAATATGAACATAAACTGGAACAGAAAATACCTGACGATAGCGGTCTACGCGACCTGCGCGGTGATCGTCAGCGCCATCGCGGTGATGGTGATATTCAATTTTGATTCGGTGATGGCTAAGCTGTCGGTGCTGGGCGCGGTCACAACTCCGATAATCATAGGGATATTCTGCGCCTACCTGCTGAATCCGCTCATGACCAGAATCGAGACCGGTCCCTTAAAAAAGCTGTCGGATTCCACGAACAAGAAAAACCGGAGCAAGGCGCGGGGTATCGCGCTTACGCTGACAATGCTGCTGGTTCTTGTGATACTTGGTCTGATAGTTATAATGGTGATACCTCAGCTTATCGAGAACCTGATAGTGATCTTCAGCAACATGGATTCCTACATCAACACCATCAAGGAATGGCTGAGCAACATTTTCGACGATAATCCCACGCTGGTGGAGTTCCTGGGGAACCCGCTGGACGATTTCAACAAGTTCATAGCGGGAATATGGAAGGAGTATTCCAACGAGCTGATGAACATAGCCGGAAACGTAGCGTCGACGGTGTGGGCGGTCATCGACACGATGAAGAACGTGCTGATAGGGCTTATTATTTCGATCTACCTGCTGGCGCGCAAGGAAATGTTCATCGGTCAGACCAAGAAGCTGATATTCGCGTTCCTGAAGGTGGAGCGCGCACAGCGGTTCCTCGGCGTATGCCGCGAGGCGAGCAAGAAGTTCCTCGGCTCCATCGTGGGGAAAATAATCGAGGCGTTTATTGTCGCCATGATATGCTTCATCGGCTGCACTATACTCCGCCTGCCGTATTCACTGCTTATCGCGGCGATAATGTTCGTGTTCAATCTGATACCGTTCGTAGGTCCGTTCATCGGCGCTATCCCGTGTACGCTTCTGCTGCTTCTGTCCGACAAGCCGATACAGGCGCTGTGGTTCGTTATTTTCATTGTGGTGCTACAGACTGTAGACGGGAACATCATTGCGCCGTGGATACTGGGAGATTCCACCGGACTTCCGGCGGTGTGGATACTGATCGCGATACTCGTAGGCGGCGGTCTGTTCGGCATGCTGGGAATGTTCCTGGGAGTGCCGGTCTGCGCGGTGGTTTACATGCTGTTGAAGGATTTCATCGAGGGCAGGCTGAGAAAGCGGCAGCTCCCGCAGAAGACTTCGGATTACGCCCGGGACGTTGGGTATATCACGCCGGATTACGTCTGCGACGAGCCGGAGGAGGTTCCTGCGCCGGAGCCTGAGAATAAGCACTCTTTCAAGGACGTGGTTACTAACCGGGTGCAGCTTTGTAAGGAGAAGCTCCATATTAAGGATAAGAAGAAATAAAGGCTGCATCTGAGGCGGCTGATTGTAGGAAACGGGCAGACAAGGCGAGTCTGCCCGTTTTTTTAGGTAAACTATAAAGCAGCGAGTGTTCCGCTTGTTGTAACCTGCATTAATTTGTGAAATTTTACTCCTCTTTTTTCAGCAGCCGGGGTGCGGTGAGGTCTATCAGGAACGCTCCCGCCGTGGCTGTTACGAGTATCGCAAGCACTGCTCCGGAAAGTATCACGTTTCCGCATGCAAGCCCCATCGCGAGTGGGACTCCGCCGATGGCAGCCTGCACCGTTGCCTTCGGAGTATACGCGAGCATGCAGAACAGCCGTTCTTTCAGGCAGAGCCGGGTTCTCAGCAGGCAGAGGAACACTCCCGCGCAGCGGAACGCCAGGGCGCCGAGGATAACTCCAAGTACCGGAAGCCATATGCCGCCGATGGAATTCAGGTCGACTTCCGCGCCGACCAGCACGAACAGCATGAGCTCCGCCGCAGTCCACAGTTTGGAGTATTTTGCGGAGATACGCACGGCGCGCTCCGGCTCACGCTGGCGCAGCGCGATACCCGCCGTCATGACCGCCACAAGTCCGGAGAACCCGATGTAGTCCGGCAGTAAGTCCTCCAGTGTCACCAGCAGGAACGCGAGGCTCATAACCAGTATCACCTTTACGCTGTCGCGCATGTGGAGCTTCCGGAACAGCAGCGCCATGAGAACTCCGCAGACGGCTCCCATGGCGGCTCCGAGCAGAATCGACACCGGAATGTTAACGATGGAGAACGCCGAGACCTCGCCGCCGGCGCAAAGCCCTGAGAATACCGAGAACATCACGATAACGAACACGTCGTCCATTGAAGCTCCGGCTAGTATCATCTGCGGTATCTGCTTGTCGGTGCCGCGTTTTTCCTCCATGAGTTTCAGCATTTTCGGGACGATAACGGCAGGGGACACCGCCGCGAGTACAGAACCCATCGTAGCAGCTTCCGCTATGTCAAGCCCCAGCAGAAGCTGCGCGAGCAGCGTAACTCCGACGATTTCACACGCCGCCGGGACGAAGCTCAGCAGCAGTGCGGGTCTGCCGCATTTTTTCAGGTCTGACAGCTCCAGGTTAAGCCCGGCGCGTGTCAGTATAATGATCAGCGCGATCTTCCGCAGATCGGCGGAGATCCCGAGCAGCGCCGGGTCGAGCCACCCGAGCGAGCCGAGGAGTATCCCGGCGGCGATCATTCCGGTGAGCTTTGGCAGCCGCAGAAGCCCCGCGAGTTCCCCGAGCGCCAGCCCGAAGATAAGGATAAGTGCAATGCTTAGTAACATAAAAGCCTCCCTGCCGGGGCGCGGCGTAACAAAAAGGGCTGACAGCCCGCAGATACCAAAACCGCGCCGGAATATTCCCGGCTGATCTGTATTTGCAGATGCCATCAGCCCGTAAGGGCGGTTCGGGGCGATTGCCCGCAGGGAGGACGTCATTCCCCGTATTGTCCGGTTCCGTGCGGAGTCCGGTTATCGCCGGATTTGAAGTCGGCGGTTATTTATCCGCCATACGGTAGCCTATGCCGGTCTCGGTGAAGATGTAGCGCGGGTGCGCGGGGTCTTTCTCGATCTTGCGGCGTATGTTCGCCATGTTCACGCGGAGTATCTGGTTGTCCTGCTTCGCATTGGGACCCCACATGCGGCGTATCAAGTCAGCGTAGGTAAGAACCGTTCCGGCGTACTGCCCCAGCAGCGCGACCAGGCGGTATTCATTCTGGGTGAGTTCAACGTCGTTTCCGTCGACATACACGCGGTACTTCGCGTAATCTATTACCAGCCCGCCGACTTCAAACCGGGAATCCCGCGCTATGGAGAGGTTCGTGCCGCTGTTGCGGGAGTGCCGAAGCGCTACCCTGATCCGTGCGAGAAGCTCCTGCGTGCTGAATGGTTTCTGTACATAATCGTCGGCTCCGTTTTCGAGGGCGCGTACCTTGTCCTGCTCCTGTTGGCGGGAGGACACAACGATCACCGGCACAGCCGACCATTCGCGTATTTTCTTCAGTACTGCTACGCCGTCCATATCCGGAAGCCCGAGGTCAAGCAGTATAATATCGGGGCAGTGCGAGCTAGCGAATATTTCGGAATCCCTGCCGTTTTCGGCAACGATAACGTCGTACCCCTGGGCTTCCAGAACAGATTTTATGTAAAAGCTGACGCTGCTGTCGTCGTCAATTACCAGCACCTTGTATCTGAACTCCATGTACTCGCCTCCGGAATTTTTCATTTATCCATCACTATTATATCACATTTTTTTAATGATTGGAATATTTTTTATTACCGAAAAGCAACATAATGCACAAAACAATATAAAGTTGGGTAATAAAAATTGAATAAAGATATGCCTCCAGGAATAACATCGTAACAGGCTTGTCAGGCGTTGAGTTCGGGAGGCTGCAATGAATGTCATTTTTTCACTTGTTGAGGAAGCAAATTCCATATTGTGGGGAGCGCCAATGTTAGCCGTGCTGGTGTTTTCCGGAGGATATTTCACGCTGCGTACCGGCGGGATGCAATTCAGGCGGTGGCTGTTCTGCCTGAGGGCCACGGTGTTTTCAAAGAGCAGCCGGAACAGCTCAGGGAGCGGGGTCACTCCGTTCCAGGCGATGGCGTCGTCGCTTGCGGCGACCCTGGGAACGGGGAACATCGCGGGAGTGGCGGCGGCGCTGACCTCCGGAGGCGCGGGGGCGGTGTTCTGGATGTGGGTGACGGCTCTTCTCGGAACTATGACGGGATATGCTGAGAACGTACTCGGCGGCTATTACCGCAGGAAAAACGGCGGGGAATGGCACGGCGGCGCGATGTACTACATCAGGTACGGCCTGGCTGAGCGCAAGCGCACGAGCCGCGCTGCGAAGCCGCTTGCGGCGGTATTCGCGGGAGCCTGCGTGCTTGCGTCCTTCGGAATGGGGAACATCGTGCAGATGAATTCGGCGGCTCTGGCGCTGGAATCCGGATTCGGGGTGCCCGCATGGATAGCCGGGCTGGCGCTCACCGTGTGCGCGGGGGCGGTGATATTCGGTGGAATGAAGCGCACCGCGAAGGTCTCGGAGAAGCTGGTGCCGCTGATGTCGGGGCTGTACATAATCGGCTCGCTGATGATAATTGCGGTGAATTTCCGGAGACTCCCGGAGGTGATGGGGGAGATTTTCCGCGGAGCATTCGGGCTGGAGCAGGCGGCGGCCGGGGTCAGCAGTTATATGGTGAAGCAGGCGGCCGGCATGGGGATACGCCGAGGGGTGTTTTCGAACGAAGCGGGGCTTGGGTCGTCGCCGTCGGCGCACGCCTCATCGGAGGAAACAGAGCCGTGCATTCTTGGCATGTGGAGCATAGTTGAGATAACCTTCAACACGCTGATAATGTGCTCAATGACGGCACTGGTGCTGCTGTGCTGTCCCTGCCGGGCGGCTCCGATGGACGAGGTTTTTCAGAACATCACTGCGCAGCCGCAGTACTTCCGGCTTACGGAGCAGGAGGGGCTGGTTACGCCTGGGGCGGAACTTTTGGTTTCAGGCGGCGGGGAACTTCGTGAGTTCCGCACAGCGGACGGCGGTACGTTCAGCGCGCCCGTGAAGAGCGGGGGGATCACCTGCGCGAACATCATGAAGATCACCGGAGTAGGGCAGGGCGGTGAGATCTCCGGGGTGGTTATTGAGGAAGTGAGCGGCTCGGAGCTTGTAACGACGGCGTTTTCGTCTGTTTTCGGCGGAATGGCTGGGAAGCTCATCAGCGCGGCGGTGGTCATGTTCGCGTTCACGACGGTCATCGGCTGGAGCTGCTTCGGGAGCGGCGCGGCGGAGTACTTGTTCGGGAAAGGCTTTCGGGTGCCTTATCTGGTGGTATTCACGGCGGTTTCGGTAGTTGGCGGCATGCTGGACGTTTCTGCGGCCTGGGGCGCTGCCGACCTGTTCAACGGCGTGA
>OLOX01001549.1_pt1 | contig 21423 bp, 7 predicted proteins | sample 1672091 | NCBI WGS metagenome assembly OLOX01 (sample SAMEA3136644, study PRJEB25190) | human gut metagenome | reverse complement strand
ATAGGCGCTGTTATATACCGGAGTCCAGTTGGATTCCATGTGGATGGCGTTGTCCTTACAGACCCGCTGGAGCACATCGAACACGCTCTCGCCCTCACTGAACTCCACCTCCGCGGCGGGGAAAATGATGCCGTCCGCCGGTACGAGAAACCGCTTGTTCGCCACGCATTTATCCATGTTGTCCAAAATCGTCTCGCAGGAGATGGAGAAGGTACAGGTGTGGGTCATGGTGGTATCCACCGTCGTGTCCTGCGGCTCCACCGGAGTGGGTTTCCCCTCGGGGATGGGGTCGGTCATGTACTGATCCTTGTCGCCGGTGTCCTCCGGCTGCTCCGTCCGCGTCTGGCCGCAGGCCGCGCAGGACAGCAGCAGAAGAATTGTCAGAAGCAGGGTAATGATATGCTTTATTTTTGTTTTCACATTACTGCTCCTTCTTGATGCGGCGGTAGCGACGGATCATCCCAAAGGCCAACAGCGCGACGATGATGACGGCCAGCAGAATAGCGCCCAGCGGCGTCTCCGTCAGAGCAGAGCCTACGATCTCGAACACGCTGTTACCCTTACCGTCCGGACCAAACTTACCGCTCTCGGCGGCCTGGAGGTAGGTAACGGCGGATACAGTGGAGGGAAGGTCCAGGACCCCGCTTTTATAAAAAGGCATCTCGATCAGGCTGTCCACATCCTCCTCCACCTCGGTGCTGGCGACAAATCCAAGTCCATCAATGTAAAAGTTTTTCAGACCATCCGCAACGGTGTTGCCGTTCTTTACAAAGCGTTCGTCATTCAAGGAGATACCCGCCGCGTCCATCATATCCAGCACAGCAAGAGTAGCCTTACCATCAGGCTGACCGTCCTTGCCGGGGAAGCTGCCGTCCGCCAGCTGTACAGAGGAGAGATATTCAATGGCACCTTCCACCGATTTGGCGATGTATTCTTTGTCCGTATGCGGAGCCAGCGCCGCCACAGCATCGGCGTTTAACTCCACTTGGTCTTTGCTCGTAAAGCTGCTTGTCTGCCAGTCCTCGCCCTGCTTAAGTACATACTGGTAATGATCGTCAAACTTTCCGTTGGGCATCTGGTATTCGATCATAGCCGCCGCGTACTTATCCACAAGCATATCCGCGTCAATGCCCCGTGCGCGCCACACATTGGGATCGACCGCGTCAACATCCTTCAAGCAGTCGCCGAGTCTGGGAAACTCTTTGTCGTCAAGATATGTCAGCGGCTTGAGATAATCAAGTCCCTCCACATTGCCGGGGTCCATTCCCAACGCGACGAGAGCTCTGACAGCTCCACACGAAAGAGTCTTTTTCTTATGCCCATAATAATAGTCCTTGCTGGTCATCATCATGCTCTTCATCAACTCGGAGAGCTGTGCCTTCTCCTCCTCGGAGAATCCTCCATTTGCCTTTTCGAGCGCCAAGACTTCCCTTGCAAAAGAGGCTATGTCGCTCTCTGTCACCATCCATGAATCCTCGTCCCAGAGGCTTCCGTCGGATACCTCCTGCTCAAAGAGCGCCTTCTGTTCATCCAGCAATTTGGAAAAGTCTATGGCGGACGCATTTTCGGACGCGGAGGGGGCAGGCGCGGTGACAGTAACACTCGTCGCTTTCACAACCGGCCTGATACTGCACAAGCCTGTATACGCCACAGGATTAATATAGATCCGCCTTAATACACAGTCTCCCTCCATAAATAACTCTTCATCGGACGATATGATCGGTGATTTCGGCATTACAGACGCCGAACCATAATACCAACCGCCCCAAAGAGCCTTATAATCCCAGTATATATCATAACGGTAAAATCCTTGATTCGGCGCATTCTTTGCTTCCTCGAAATAGAAATCCTGATACCAGCCCATCATGCCGTCCAGTACAGTATTGCCGTCCTTGGTGAAGCGCTCGTCCGTCAGGGAGATTCCCAGCGCGGTCAACATTTCCAGCACCGCCGCGTCCTCCTCCACGTCCTCCTTTCCGTACTTGAGGAAGCCGCCGCTGGGAAGCTGCTGCTCGGAGAGATAGTTCAGTGCCTTATCTATGGCTGTGGACACGTCCTTGCGGTCCTGATAGGGCGCAAGGGCCTGTGCGGATCTGGCGGTCAGCAGGATGTAGTCGAAACAGTCCGGCTCACCGGCCACACCCCTTTGCTTCAGCTTCGCCGGCCATTGGGAGGTGTAGCGGAATTCGCCGCTGCTCTGCTGGCGGGCAAGGGCCTCGGTCAGCAGCGTTTCACGGAGGGCGTTGAACTCTTCCGCCTTACCGGCATCACCGGCGGCGTCCAGGTCCATCAGCATATCCAGCCGGTCCTCGTCCGCCTCCACCAGCTCCGGCTTCCGCAGGGCGTCCATCAGGTCGTGGCTGGCGAAGTTCGTCACGTCCAGCCCCATAGCCGCCACCGTGCGGATGGCGCCGGGGATGTAGGGCGTCTTGCCCCGCTTGACAGCGAGATCCAGCCAGTCGGCCAGTGCCTGTAAGTACTCGTCGTAGAAGCCATCCGGCACCGTTGCGCCGGAGGTCCACAGGGCGTAGACCGACTTTGTATTCTCCTCCTGCGTGGCCGTGGCGAGATAGTCCTTGCTCTCGGTGACGCGCTGGACGACCAGCTGCGTCACCGTCTGATACGCCTGCTCCGCCCCGTCCGTCCAGCCGTCCGCAGGGGCGGCCTGTACTACGATGGGCAGAAGCATCACCAGCGCCAGCAACGCGGTGAGTATTCTTGTGAAATGCTTTTTCATTTGCTCTCCCTCCTGCGGCGGACAACGACTGTTGCGGCCACCATGACGACCACCATGCCGCCGATGATGAGGAACAGGCTGCGCTGTGCCGCGTCCGTCTGCGCTTTCACCGCAAGCACGGTGTCCCAGTTCTGGATGGACTCTTTATCGTGGTCAGGCAGCGCCTTGTAGCGCTTCACCAGCCTGTCCACGGTGGGTTTCTCGCCCAGACCCGGGTCGGTCATGGGGATGATCTGACTTTCTATGTCCGCGTTGATGCTCTCGATCTCCACATACAGCGCGTCTATGTCGTTCTTGGCCTGCGTCAGCTTGGTCATGTAGGTATCGTAGCCATCGAAATCGCGGCTCATTTTCAGCTTGTTCAGCAGGGCGGTCACTTCTTCATCATTCTCTGTACTCAGCTTTTTGGGCAGGGCGTCCGCCTGCTGCTGGTCCGCCTCGGTGAACTCGTAGCTGCCCGCGAAGGACACCTCACTTTCCTCCGGCGTCAGTATTGGGGCGGATACGCTGCCGCCGCGGAAGTCGTACAGGATACCCATGCCCTGCGCCTGCCGCCACACAGCCGCCAGAGCCAGCAGTGCCTGATCGGTAGCCATACTGTTGCTCCCACCCGCAATAGCGAAGGGGTTGCTGGGGTCGGAATCGTAGGAGTGGGCAAACCCGCCGTCCTCCTGCTGGTAGTAGAACAGGGCATCCAGCAGATTGATGCCGTTCTTGATGAAGCGGGGGTCGTTCTGTGGATCAACGCCGATGGAGCACAGCGACACGATGATCTGCGACACGGACTCGGAGTTCCGCGTGCCCCAGCTGCGGAAGTCGCCGGTGTCCAGCTGCAATTTAGAAAGGCAGTCCAGCGCCTTGTCCACCGTGTCCTTCACGTTGAACGTAGAATCCCAATAATAGGGTGCCAGTGCCTGTATCGCCATGGCCGTGATGTCCGGATCGGCGGTGCTGTCCTGCGCGAACCGCAGATTAAAGCCGTTATCCGGAAGCTGGAAGGACAGTATTTTCTTGACCATCTCTATGCGGGTATAGCTGGATCTCGGCGGGATGTTGTACTTCATGCTGTCCAGCGTGATAAGTCCCCACAGCCAGCCGTTCAAGCCCTGTGTCCCGATGTCCATGGTCTTGCCGCGGTCATACACGCCGTCCGCGATGAGGTTGATGTCGTTGTCGTTTTCATCCTTGCCGAAATGGGTGGGGTCGCCGCCGCAGGCCAGCACGGCGAGGGAGATGCGGTGCCACTCGGTGGCTTTCACCCTGTCCAGCTTGTCCGGCTCACGGTATTTCTGCTCGACGTAGGTCTGCAAGGCCGCCAGGTAGGCGTCATAGTCGTCCTCCACACCGCAGCGGCTCAGACCGATGGGCAGCCAGTCCGCAGCCGTGCTGCCGGCATTGGTCAGCTCGTCTCCGGAGAGGAGAGGATCATTTTCGGACAGTCCCAGCACAGAACGCTTCTGTGCCAGAATGTCCTGAATGGCTTCGGATATATCCTCCAGCGTATATTTGCCCTTAGGCACTACCTGCCGCTGGTTCTGCTTTTGTGCGGCCGCTGCCTGCTCTGCCGTCATGGGCGTAACGGCGATATTCACATCGGCGGTGAATGTGCCGTCTATGAACCGCACCTCGCCAATGGAGTTGGAGCGCTCCTTACGGACAAAAACGCCCCAAGTCTTCTCCTCCCGCTGTGCGTCCTTGCCCACCCGTATCTCCACCGTGCCGGTGAAGAAATCCGGATGGTCCAGTGTCACGGACTGCACATAGTACATCCCATTGATGGAGATGCCGCAGGAAACTTCGTTTTTGCTGTCCTTCAGCACGCCCAGCACTACGAGTGCGTTTTCGCCAGCAGGCAGATCATAGTTCTTATTGGCAGCGAGGTATTGCACTTCCGCGCTGTCCGTATCACCCGCCCTTTCAAACACCCAGTAAGGCAGTATGGCCCCTTCCTGTGCCTCAACATTGATGCTGTATCCTGCCGCGTAGGCTGCGGGTATCATGCCGAAAACCAGCACCAACGCCAGCAGAAACGCCGTCAAATTTTGCGTTTTTCTTCTCACAGAGGTATTCCTCCTGCTTCCGTTTATATAGCCGTATTCGCGTGGACGGAAGTTCCGCCCACGCGAATCGGCAGACTACACCCGCGGCGTAATCAGATTTAATTATTTCTCGTCATGCTCATCGCGCTTGACCTTGTGGTAACGGCGTACCGCGCCCACGATGATCAGCGCTACGATGACGGCTACAATACTCCAGACGATGATGGGATTCTCCCGCACCACCGTGCCGATGATCTCCCACACGGAGTTGCCGCTGGCACCGCCCTCGGTATCCTGTCCGTCCGGCACGTCGTCCGGGGCATCGGAGGTCTGGGGATCGTTGGTGTTGTCGGTGTCCGGCTCGTCCGCGTTCTCGGACAGGCTGTCCATGCTCACCTGCTGGGAGTCCAGCCACACAGGGAAGGTCATGGACGTGCCGCTGGCCTCCCACTTGCTGTACAGACGGTCTGCCAGTGCCGCAAGGCTGCTGGCGTACTGGCCGTAGATGCTCTCATAGGTGCCGCTGGCCATGCCGCCGCCACCGGTCAGCCACGCGCTGAACACCTCCTCGCTGCCGGAGTCGATGTACTTCTGCAGCGCCTTGGCGATGGTATCGCCGTCCTTGCCGTCCACGCCGGTGTGCTCGTTGAGACTGGCCAGCAGCAGAGCCGCCAGATCCTTGGCCTCATCGGTCTTCTTGCCCACGGCTGCAGTGGCCATGTTGTCTAGACTGTTGGTCAGCAGAGCGCGGACCACGTTGGGATTTTCTTCCAGCCACTTCTGGAAGGACTTGTTCCCGCCGTTGGAGCCCCACTCAGCGTAGGCGCCCAGCACAAGGCCCTTGATGTCGTACTCCACGTCCATGTTCAGGCCGTCCTGCAGGCCCTCGTCGTCCTTATCGCCGGTGCCGGTACCATCGCCGGTACCGCCGTAGTAGTAACCGCCGCCACCACCGGAATTCCCTGTAAATTCCGCTTTGACCACTGCATTGGCTTCACCCAAATGGAAGTCGCCGCCATTCTCCAGTGTCGTGGGCTTACCCGTACTCATCAGATCCAACGTCAGACTACTCAGTTTGAAGGTGTTATTCTTGGGCGTGGCCTTAGCAGCCACGCTGGTACCCGCAGGCCCGTAGACTGCATCCGTGCTGGAACGTGTAGCTACCTCATTGCCGCTGCGTGTCAGCGTTACCGTACCGCCAGTGCCGTACTCAGCCTTGGCGCGATAGTAGCTGGTGGACGTCCCATTCCCGATAGGAACAGGGTAGTTGTTCGCACCCTGTGTCCAGTAATTCTTGTGTGCGCCTTCACCGCCGTCCACACCCCAGGCCACCTTGCCGCTGGCGAAGTCATCCGCGCTGGCCCACTCGCCGCCATATGCGGTAGAAAACTCGCCCGCGCTATCAGCGAGGTAGTAAGAGTTTGTGACAAGCTCATTGGATGCACTGATGGCAACGTGCTTTGCCTCATTGTAGGTAAAGCAGTTCTTAATGTTGCCGGACGATGCAATGCCATACGCACGTTCTGCCGCACCTTTTCCAGCATCAGCCGTTACCTTGCCGAGGTTGTACGAGAAGGATATACCGCCAATTCCCGAAATATCTTCGCTTTTGCCGTATGCAACGATTCCCGCGGCTATACGCGTGCCGGTAATATTACCTTTGTTGAGGCAGTATTTCGCTTCGCCGCCATATGTTGAGCTCAGTCCGTATGCAATGCCCCCCGCATACTGGCCGCAGACTTCCCCGGTATTCACGCAGCGCTTTGCCCACCGCAAATTAGTCGCGCATATACCTCCGGCGTAGCCGCGCGTTCCTGTGGTTCCTGTAGCTTTAACCGTGCCACTATTTTCACACCTGGTGGCTGTGCTATTAGTGCTGCCGCCCAATATGCCTCCGGCATAGAGCAGGCCGGTAACGGAGCCTTTGTTTGTACAATCCTCCAAGGTGTATTGGCTTGCCGCGTTAGGATCATTATTGGCACCGGCGATGCCGCCTGCTGTTGCGCCGGATATATTCCCCTTGTTGGTGCAGTTGATGACCTTGACGACATTGTAGGCAGCGCCGTTGTTTGCAACATTATATCCGATCAAGCCGCCGGCGGAACCGAAAGGAAGGGCATAATTTGCATCACCATGGCTGGTTACTGTTACCTCCGTCGTGATGTTCTCTAGCGTAATGGTGCCGTTTCCCACGATAGCCGTTAAACCGCCGGCATGACCCTTTTCCGCCGTTACATCCCCGCTTATGGTCAGGTTCCTGATATATGTACTCGTGCCGTCCACACCGAGAAGCCTGAACAGTCCCGCATACCACTCCTCGCTGACCTGCAGGCCGGTGATGGTAGTGCCGTTGCCTTCAATGCTGCCGCCGAAAGAGGTGTTCCCATTGCCGATGGGCGTCCATTTCCCGGTAAGAGCGATCGTTTTATTCTCCGGCGTTAAAGCAAAGTACTTGCCCTTGTAGTTGAAGCCTTCGTCATTGACCTGCGTTTGCAGAGCAGTCAGCTTTTCGGCATTGGAGATCTGATACGGACTGTCCTTGCTGCCGTCACCGCTCCAGATATTTTTCCACACCGCGTAGAGGATAACGTTCTTTTGCTCTTTGGTCACCGTAATTGTCGGGGCCTCACCACCAAAGGTATACTCCGGCACTGCGGCGTCCGACTGTGTACTCCAACCGAGGAACGTGCCGTTTTCGTGCTTGAAGCCAAGATCATCGGCTGTTTTTAGGGTAAATGTCCAAGACGCTTCCTCTTCCTTGAGCAGCTTGCTATCCGATACCGCTGTACCCACGGTTGCGGTGCCGGGGTCGTAGGTGATGGACACAACGCCCTCCTGTGCACCGGGCTCAGGATTGCCATCCCAGCGGGTCATGTGTACAGGGTTGTAGGGCGTGCTCAGCTTGTTGATCCACTTCTCTATATTGGCAGCGGTAGGGGTGTTATCGTTCAGCACCTCCACCAAGTCGGACGCAGCACTGTCCATGGTGACCTTGTAGGTCAGCTTGCCGTTCTCCTCTTCGGTTATGGTAATTTCGGTCGTGTCCGCCTTGGTAGTATCGCTGCCGTTATTGACGTAGATACCGGTTTTCCCGGCAATATCAGCATAGTAGCTGTTGACCACCGTGCCGTTGCTGATGTTGTGGGTCTTTCCCTCTGCGCCGGTCACCGTGCCGAGGTTGTAGCAGTTGCTCGCTTCGTTGATACTGCCGGCGATACCGCCCGTGGCGCAGTTGCTTGTGACCGCGCCAAAGTTGGCGCAGTTGGTTGCCGTGGCCGCACTTCCGACCACACCGCCGACAGCAGAGCCGACCACTACGCCGGTTACCTGCACGCTGCCTTCGTTCCAGCAGAGGTTTATCTTACTGCCGCTAACAGCGTCGCCGACCACACCGCCGGCGCTGACGGCATTATTTGATGATGTAGCTGTCACATCCACTTTGCTCAGGCAGTTGCTCACAGTGCCGGAGCCGGCTAATTGTCCTACAATGCCGCCGACATAGAAGGTGCCTCCGCTGGTATAAGTGGCATCAACGCTGCCCTCGACCTGTACATTCCGCACCGTACCCGCACCCTTGAGGCGTCCAAATAAGCCGGCATACCTTATGTTGGCAGCTACGAGCAGGCCCTTGACCCGATGACCGCCGCCATTGAACGTTCCTTGAAAGACAATGCTATCGGTAAAGCCGATGGGCGTCCATGGGCAGTTGGAAAGGTCGATATCATTGGCCAGCTCAACAGTCTTGCCATCGAAACCCTTAGAGGGGATTTCCTTGCCGTCTTTATCCTTCGCCGTGCCGTTCACCAGCGCGGCAAAGCCGAACATCTCCGCTGCATTTTTCAGTATGTATGTATCTTCGTTCTCATGCCCCACATACCAATCGATGTCCGCTTCGATTTTGCCGCCGATGGTGTAAAAATATGCGTTCTTTGCGGCTTCAGCGGACGCTTCAATGCGAGTGATCTTCGTCGGCTCTCCGTTGGTGCCGTAGGTTACCATGTCGCCGCTTTCAAGTGTGGTCGTATCCACCTTCACAGAAAATGTTTTGTTACTGGCCAAGACACAGTAGGCATACCATGTGTCGCCGTTTTGGAACACGGTCACACCTTCGCCGCCCTCCAGACGGATGTCCTTGGCCGGCGGGGCGTACACCTTTGTCAGCGTCAGCTCATAAACACAGCCGGGAGCCCCTACTTTGATACGCGCCAGCTTAGGCACTTTAGGTTCATTATCCGACATGCCCCAGGAAAGGTAAGTATTCCTCCCCTTAAAACCGTCGGCCTTGCCGTTCAGCTCCCATGTTACGCGGCCGGCGGCAAATTCGTCCTCCGTCCGGGCGCCGGTGTCGCCGTTCTCGCCGTTTTCATCGGCCGTGCTGCCGAAGGTGGACTGGTCCGCCAGATAGAAGCAGTTGGTTATCGAGCCGTTACCGCCCACGGCAAGGGTGCCCATGCTGTCTTTGTTATAGTAATAGCTGCCGGACACCGTCGCGCCTTCCACGGCCGTGCCCACCAGACCGCCGACTGCGGCATTTTCATCGCCGCCCTTTGCCGTGGCGGTGGACATGCAGTTTTTCACCGTGCCGCCGGACTCCAGCGTCCCCACGAGCCGGCCTTTGCCGCCGCTGATGTTCACGGACTCGATGGAGCCCTTTACCACGCCGAACAGGTCGCCGTTCAGGCCGGAGATGGAATAGTTCGACCCCGCTCCGTTAAACTTTCCGGCAAAAGGATGGTCAGTATCCTTGCCGATGGGAGTCCAGTCTTCGATATCGCTTAGATCAATGGTCTTCGTAAGATTGATCGTTTTCCCGAAAAAGTTGATGTGCTTGTCGTTGACCAGCGTGGCCAGGAAGCGTAGTTCCTTTGAAGTGCTGATGTTATAATAGTTTCCTGCCGTATTTTTGTAATACCAGCCGCTCTCCGTCAGATCAGCCATAAGTTCATCTTCGGTGCCGTAGTACAGGGTAATGACGCCCTTTTCATCCGCATTTTCCGCGTTCACAGTGTACCCCGCCGAAAGCTCCACCAAATCATCTTTCGTGATCGCAACGCCCTCAGTCGGTTTTTTGAGCGTATAACAAACTTTGTCGGTCCCCTCTGCCGCCGTCAGTGTAAGTGGCTCATTGTTCTTCCCCAGTTTGCTCTGCGCCAAACTGTCTCCAAAACCGACTTTCCCGGCCACAACGGAACCCTCAACACCGGCAGCCAATTTTACCACCGCATCATATTTCAGATTCATATCGATGACAAGAGCCGATTCGGATGCGCTCCACATCGGCAGCTTGTACTCGAATGCGTAGGCATTCAGCTCATCTGCCGCCGCCGCGGCAAAGTCGACAAAGCTTTTACTCTCGATGAGTGTACCCTTTTTGCCGGTATGCTTAGGAACGTTGTGGTAGCAGTTGGTGGGCGTGCCCCCGCATACCCCCAGCTTATTGTTGCTATCAGACCAAGTCGTATAGTACCAGCAGTTGGTGGCGGGACCAATACCAACTACTCCGCCATTGTTAGCTGTCATATACCCGGTGTTGCCATTTTTAGTTTTCCCCTGCACCTTTACTGTGCCAGAAAAACCGCAGTTGAGCACTGTCTCGTTATGGGTACCTACAATCCCGCCAACACCTTTGATAGTCAGCGCTCTTGTATTCGTTCTGCCCAGTTCCTCATTATCGACTACGATATTGCCTGTTACCGCAACGTTTTTTATCACGCCAGAACTGTTGCCAAACAACCCTTTATACAAAATGGCATTATTGCTCCACTTACCTGTTTCGTTGATATACAAGCCTTCAATAGTATGACCATTACCATCAAATGTACCGGCAAAAGCATGGCTTGCATCGTTACCGATGGGGGTCCAGTTTACCTCAGCGGCACCGCTTTCATCCGCAGGATGACACACAGCGGACAGATCAATGTCGTTTGCCAGCACGATTTCACAGTCCGAAAAGTTTATGGCCCCGATATCCTTCGTCGTACCATCCTCTGCCGTTTCCTTCGCCTCACCGTTCACCAACTGTGCCAGGCCGAGCAGCTCTGTCTCGTTGCTAATGGTGAACTTCTTGGCAGCTTTATCTTTCGTATACCACTCGATATTCGGCTCGGCAGCTACAGGAGTAGTACCTTCGACCTCCAGCGTGTCGATCTCATCGGTCGGCTCCTCGGTGGGCTGCTCGTCCTTGTTTTCCTCGTCCTTCTTATCCCCATCGGGATTTTCCTCGCCCTTGTTATCCTCGGCGGGCTTGTTGGCGTCGTCGCCGTCGCCCTCACCGGGGTTCTTGTTCTCGTCACCAGTGTCGGCGGGCTGCTGCTCGTCCGCGCCGTCCTCGGTGTTCTTATCCACGTCGTCCTTGCCCTCGGTATCCTCATTAGGGTTGGCATCAGCCGGGTTCGCGTTGCCCTCGATGATGGCCGTACCGCTGCCGTCTACCACTTCCGTGGCAAACGCCGCGGGTGTCACCAGCGTCAGCGTGAGCACCAGGCTCATCAGCAGGCTCACGATGCGCCGGGACATACTGCTTGTCCGTTTCTTCATGTGATCTGTCTCCTCTCGTTGTTGAATGTATCTATGTAAAAACTATTTAGTTACTGCTCTTTGGCATCACCACATACAATTTGCCTGTCTCCGGGTCTTCGTACACCGTGCCCTTCTGCTCGAAGCTGCTGGAGGACTGGATGTCCTGCTCCATCTCTTCCGCGTTGTCCAGCTCCTGCATCTGCTCCCGCTGGAGGATCTCCACGCGGGTCTTGCTCAGATCCACGTTCCAGTTCAGTATGACCGCCGCCATCAGCCCGCAGGCGAACACCAGCATCACGTCCGACAGGTTCGCCAGCCCGGACATGGCGTCCACCTCCTCCGTCACCCGGCGGCGGGAGGAAAACTTACCCTTCAACATCGCTCGTGACCTCCTCCAAAACTGCCTCCATCAGCGTTTCCAGCGACACCATGTCGTCGTTGTACCACCGCTTGCGGATGTGGGAGATGACGCTGGCCGCCGCCGCGCTGATGACGCCGGCGATGGTGGTGTCGAATGCCACGTTCATGGACTCCGACAGCGTCACCGTGTCGCCCTGTCCCAGCGCCACGATGCCGGGGCCCAGGGGTATCAGCGTGCCCAGCAGGCCGAACATGGGGCCCAGCTTGGCGATCATGTCCGTGATGGAGGTGGTGCGGGCGTTCCGCGCCTCCTCCGTGGCCAGCAGGCGCTCCGCCAGCGCCGTCAGGGTGTCCTTGGGCAGCCCCCGGCTCTCCGCCAGCTCCAGCAGGGCCTTCTTCTGCCGCCGCAGCAGGCCGCTGTTTTCAATCAGCTCCGCAAGGCCGTCCGCGCCCGCCGCGTGTACGTCGCGCAGCAGCTGGGGGACGTTACACTTATGCTTGCGGCGCTCCGCGATGTACTCAACCACGATGTCGCCGATCTGCCAGACCGCCCCGGCCATCAGAATTATCAGTATAATGAGGCAGGGGATCATCAGCGCCTGGGCGATGGTATGCAGTATTTCACTCAAAGAGATCATGTGTGTTTGCTCCTATTCCTGTTTCTCGCCCCGCAGATGGGGCGTATTTTTCCCGTTACCTGCCCCGCAGGGGCGGGTAACATATTTGCTTTTGTATGTGGTTTTGGTCTTGCCGCTCAACAAAGAGAGGAGGTGGGAGGGGCGGCTTTTCCCCTCCCACCCTTATGGAAAGCTGACAGTCTCCGTTCAGACTGTCATGGCTTGACAAGGGTAACTCAGCAGGACACCTCCTGCTCGGCGGCTTCTGCCGCTTTCTCGACTTCGCGCTGGCGGGCAGCGGCATCGCGAGCCTCTTTCTTTTCCTGCTCCAGCCGCTTTTTCTCTTTCAGCCGTGATTGCTGCGCCGCATGGCTGGCGGCGGCCTTGGCGCGTTTCGCCTTCTTCTTGCGCTCGGATTCCTCGTAGAACAGCGGCTCCTGCACGGCTTTTTCCCGCTTGTAGCGTGCGGTGTCTTTCAACTTGGGCTCTTTCGCCGGTGGCCGCAGGTGTGCCATCTCCAATACTGCGGCCCAACCGCCGAAGCGCTCCTCGATAAACGTGCCGCCGTCTATCTCGCAGGGACTGGGCGTGTGCCGCAGCAGTTCAGCACGATTGCCGACGTATTGCGCCAAATGCGCCAGCGGCGTATCCGCGTGCTTTTCGGCAAACTCCGCGTCCCGCGCTTCCAGCGCCGCCACGGTACGCTTGGCCACATTACGCTCAAACCAACTCTTGTAGTCAAATCTCTCGCGGGGATTTCTGTGTGACATGGCATAGTCCTCCCTTACAAAAAAACGCCGGTTTTCCAAAGAAAACCAGCGGTGATCCGGCAGAAATGAAAATGCGCTGACGAACCTCGTCAGCGCGCACTCCCGCCTATGCCGTCAGGGAGAGATCGCCCGCTGTCCAACACTGATCCTCCATCGTGCAATTCTTCTGCCCTAACGTCACGAAGGACGTTTGTCCTTCTCGTACCTGAACCTACCTTCTCAGAGCGTTCGCTCCAATGGCTGCTATTCGCCACACGGCATTTCTGCCGCTTTGGTCCATTCCTTACGTCAACAGCGCCGTCCGCAGGGGGTACCACCCCGTTCCTTCAAAACTGCCGCCTGACGGTAATGATATACCGTCTTTACAGTGACAGCCACACGACTTCGCAAGACCTTTTATTCAGTTTTCAGCCTCGATTTCTTTCGCAAAGTAACATACTTTGCGAAAATTTTCCAATTTCAACCAAATAACAGTATATACCAGCCGTTTTTCCGTGTCAACAACGAGTTCTAATTTTCGACTTTTTTCTGGCATAAATCTGGAATGCCTTGCAGCGCAAGGCGTTCCGCGCTTTTTCGCAAAGTATGTTACTTTGCGAAAAAACAGTTCAAAAGAACCGAGAATTTCATACAGCTGAGTTCTGTGACGTTGTGTGGCTGTGCGTTGTAAAGACGATTTTTCGTCAGGGTACAGCCTTAAAGGAACATGGGTAACCAAACCCACCGCGGACGGCACTGTGAGCGCAAGGAAACGACCGAAACGGCTTTGAGCCGCTGGGCAATACCCGCCATTGGGACGCGAGTCCTGAGAAGGTAGGTCGTGTACGAGGGAGAGATCCCGTGGCGCGAGGGCAGTAGAATTACACGAAGGAGAACTTGTTTGCAGCGGCGCTTCTTCGTTGTGACGAGGGTAGGAGTGTACGCTGACGAGATTTGTCAGCGTTTTTTCTTACCGCCACATCACCATAGGGAGGAGTATGTCCATGAGCCATTTCAACCCCAACCAGCATTTTGATGTTGAGAACTGGCGCGACCAGCAGATCGCCCAGCGCACTAAGGACGCGCTGGCGGCGCGGGACGCGGCCTTTGCCGAAAAGCACGCCGAGACACCCTTGCGGGAGTTGGCCCAGTATCTAGCCCGGTGTGCCCGCACCCTGCGCCGCAGCCCAGCACCCTGTGAGGTGGACGGCGGCGCGTTCATCGAACAACGCTTCGGAAGCTGGGACGCAGCCCTGCGGGCGGCGTGTCTGCCGCCTACGCGGACGAAGGCAAAGCTGAACGGCACGGCCCGCTACCGCAAGGAGCGGGCCATACAGGAGCCGCTGTTTTTGGCGGAGCGTAAGGAGAAGAAGCGGCAGAAGCAGATCGAGAAGAACCTGCGGCAGGGCCAGCTGGCCCACGAAAAGGCCGTGAAGCGCCGCGCAAAACGGGCAGCAGCCGAGGCTAAGCAAGCTGCCGCCGAAAAAACTACCAACCCTTGTCAAGCCGAGACGGTCTGAACGGAGGTCATCAGCTTTCCATAAGGGGGACGGGGTCTAAGCCGCCCCGTCCCCTCTTCCTCAAAAATCCAAGGCCAACGCCTTTTTTAGATAGAGAGAAGATCACACGACCCCGCACCCTCCGAATTTCGCCCCGCAGGGGGTGCAACGCGGGGCGCGCGGGAGAACAAAGAAGAAAGGAAGAAAACGGAATGAAAAAGAGAATTGTATCATTCCTGCTGGCGCTGGTGATGGCAGTCTCGCTGCTGCCGGTCAGTGTCTTTGCTGCGGACGGCGACAGCATGGAATTTTGGGTCGGCGAGACCAAAGTCACCGCCCGTGTTTCGGACAGTCCATCGTATACCAAAAGATATACGATAATCGTGTCCGAGGGCACAAAGGAAATCTCCGTAAAGGGTGATAAGCTGCATTATGTGACAAACAGTACTGATTTGCTTTGCATCACGGTTGATGGAAAGCCATCAACATATGCAGATGGAATGTGGGAAGGCGGAAGCTATAACGCAGAAAATCAGCGGTTCACCTTCCCCTTGAACGAAGAGGACTTGACATCGGACACGTATGCGATCCTAAATGATGCTAACGATGGTTACTTGGGAGAAGTCATTGTCAAAATTTCCGGGAAAAATCCTCCTACGACAAAATCGGGTACAAATGAAACAGCAGATCTCTACCTAAAGGAAGGAGAAACCTTCTCCTTTGATTTAACCGAGATATTTATTGACGAAGATGGTGATCCGCTTACCTTCACATGCAGTACCAACGGTGCCGGGGGCAACTATTCTCCCATTGAGAGCAGCACCTATACCGGCACATATGATGGAAAGTCAAATAGCCTTTGCTTTAAGGCGAATGATGGCAAGGTTGATAGCAAAGAGTATTATTTGGTTTATCTTTGGACAAAGGGCGACACCACGCAATTAGATGCGCTCATCAAAAGTGCGCCATCTGAAGGGTATTATACCGTAGACGACCGCTACAATGCAAAGACAAAAGCAACCAGCAGCAAGGGCTTTTGGGCAGAGTACCAATCCGCGTTGACCGCGGCTCGCGCAGCGAACGTGGGTACATCTACGCAGGCGAGAGTGGATAGTGCATTAAAGCAGTTGCAAGCCACCATGGCCAACCTGATCCCCACCACGCAGGTGAACCCCACGGCGCTGTATGAGGCGGTAACGAAAGCATCTCAAAGAAACGAAAAACTCTTTACCGCTGCCTCATGGAAGACCTTCGCCGCCGCTTATTCAGAAGCGCAGACATGGCTGGACAAGCTGTTTGATGAGGACGGAACTGCCACGGAGGCGAATCTCAGCACAAACCAAGCCGAGGTAGATGCGGCGGCGACCACACTGACCGAGGCCATGGGCAATCTCTATTTCCTGAGCAATGTGTCTTATTATCAGGAAAAGGCTGATACTGTCACAAAGCTGCTGCCTGACCTGATTAAGGTGGCGGAAACCGCCAAGAAAAACGACTATACCGCCGAGAGCTGGGAAACATTTTCGGAGGCTCTGACGGCGGCTAAGAAAGCAAAAGCCCCCGTAATGACGGAGACCCATGCCGACAAGGCCACAGTAGAAGCATATGAGCAAGTGTTCAGCAACCTGTATCAGCAGTTTTACTATACCCTGACACCTGCGGGAGAGATTACCGTTACGCTGACATACCTCGACCCGGAAATGGCGCGTCAGGGGAACAGTACAGGCTCTCGCGCCGGTGCCGCGCAGCAGGTGAAGCTCAGCGGCGACTACTCCCTCTATGCGGCGGTGGACTCGCTGGCAAACAAGCCGGATAGATTCATTATTTGGCCGCAAGCCAAGATCTTTATCAACGGCGTCTACGTCACCGAGCGGTATCTCAAGCAAGAATCTTATGACTACCAAAGCAATAAAGTATCCCAAAAGCTACGGCTGCACCCCGGTGACACGGTCGTGGTGGATCTAAATCTGGATCCGCAAAGTGAATTCCAGCCCACCATCAGCGGCGGCAGCGCACAGCTGTGGCAGTATATCGACAGTATAAAGACATCGCAGTTTGTCCAAAGCAACGGGCTGGAGGTGAAGGCGGGCGAACCGTTTACCCTGACCATCCAGCAGGCAAAGGCGGCGTTGGGTCGCAGCCGTGCTGTCGAGGCGGGCGCAAACATGACCCTGTTTATCAGTGACATGGCGGAAACCCCCTCCGATAACCATCCCACCACGAAGCAGCTTACTCAGAATGAAAAAGCGGTTATCACCGATGCAGACGGCAGTGCCAGTGTGACGCTGTACCGTGAGGGCTGGTATCTGATCGCTGCCTATGACCTGCGGGAGGACGAAAAGGGCAACATCGACAACAGCTCTGACGGCAGCTGCCCCAGCTACGCAGGTAAATACTATTCTGCAAACAGCGGAACAGCCATTTGGGTACATGTGAATACGCCCGACGACCTGTCCGCCGTGAAAAACACTTTGCAGTCCCAGCTGGACAAGGCGTATGCCGCCTATGCGGAAAACTATTTCCGCCCCGCTGTCTGGAGCGAACTCAAGAGTGCCTATGATACCGGCACCGCCGCTATCAAGGCTGCCGCCACCTCCGGCGATGCCAGTGATGCCCAGCAGACGGCTATTGAAACCATCAGAAGGCTGCAGAACAACACCACCGCGGAGAATAAACAGAACCTGACCAACTTCCGCACGGAGCTGAACAAGCTGCCCGATGATGCCAGCCTGCTTTCCGCCGGTGTCAAGTCCACCGTGGACAATCTGATCGCCTGCTATGAGGGCATGAGCGACTACCAGCGCAGGCAGCTGACCGGCGTGGAGCAAACCAAGTACAACAGTATCAAGGCTTTCGCCGATACCCATGAGACCTTCCCGGAGGACAAGGCGTTCAAGCTGACGGTGAATGTGGTGGGTGACACCGACGAAGTCACCGCCGCGCTGAACGACATGACCAAGTACCTGCGGGAGCATCCTGCCACCCAGGATCGCGGCAGCGGCGGAGGCTATGGCACGCCTATCCAAACCGAGCCGTTCTGTGTTTTCACGAAGAACGCTTCAAATCACCCGGAAGTGACAACGGCTGCCGCGGCGACCTATATTCGCTTTGTCTCCGGCATCGACTATGCGGCGTACTTCCAGACCCGTAACGCGAATGGTACGTTCACCGTGGACGGTGCGAAATGGAGTATCAGCAATGAGAACCTGCAGTTCACCACCTATGGCTACGGTTATACCGTCAATGGCGGCTTGACTGTCACTATTGGTGGCGAAGCCTATGAGATTAAGAGCGTCACCTATCAGGGCATTGATCCCGGCGCTATAAAGACCGAAACGATGATTGCCTACGATGACACAGAGTATCTGGGCAAGGATAAGTACTATATCAATATGCGCTTTGAGGACGCGGCGCAGGAGTTCACCATGCCCTACAACGACGTGACGGTGACCATCACCTGGGCGCCTGTCAGCGAGAACGTGAACGCCGCCAGGACTGCCGCTCTCTCCCGCCTGCAAACGCTGTATAACAGCCTGGGCGACAAGGCGAAGGCCGCCTATGACACTGGCGTGGATAGCATCAACGCTGCCGCCTCTGTCACCGCGGTGGAGAGCGCCTATCAGTCCGCTGTGGTGGCGATGAAGAAAGCCGCCGCCAACTACGGCAAGGTGCAGGTCATTGTGGAGAACACCACCTATTCCAAGAAGGCCGGAGCACCTTGGGACGGCACGCTGGTGGATACATGGGTCGATCTGTCCGCCGACAGCACCATGATGTCCTGCGTGGCCGCCGCGCTGGAAACCAAGAACGCCACGGTGGTGGGCGCAGAGAGCAACTACATCTCCTCCATCAACGGCCTCGGCGAGTTCGACGGCAACAAGAGCGCCGGCTGGATGGGCACGCTGAACGATTGGTTCACCAACGAGGGCTTCGGTGCCTTCACCGTGAAGAACGGCAAGCTGGCAAGCGGCGATGTGATCCGTATCATGTTCACGTCCAGCGGCTACGGTGCGGACTTGGGCGGCACCTGGGGCAATTCCGACACCACCGTTAAGGCCCTGACCGTGGACGGTGCGGCGCTGACCCCGAACTTTACCCCCGGCGAGGCTGGTGGACAGTATGATTACACCTTGATCATCAACGGAGAGTCTGCATCCGTCAAGTTGACGCCCACCGCCAGCAATAAGAACTTCCAGGTCAAGACGTTTTTGAATGAGAAGGTCACGAACCGCTCTGAGGGCAGCAGCTTCTATAAGCGCACGGAGACGATCCCCGTCAAGGTGGGCGACACCATCTATGTGGGCTGCGGCGCGAAGAACTGGCTGAGTATGAACAATCAGGCAGGCAACAAGCAGAACAGCGACGGCACGTGGTATGCCCTGCACGTTGTCAACATCAACACTGGCGCAAGCTACGTGACTGACCTGATTGCCAAGCTCCCGACTTCTCTGAAGTATGAGACCTACACCCGCAGCATGAACGATGTGGCCGCCGCACGCGCCGCGTATGGAGTTCTTGTCCAGGGTGAGCAGGACAAGGTAACGAATTTGCGCAAGCTGGTCAGCTTGGAGAAGCAGATCGAGGGCTTTACGGCTGTGGATGCGTTCAAGGTGCAGCTGGCAGCCCTGCCGGAGGCGGAGAAGCTGTCCGTCAACGACCGGGAGGCTGTGGACGCAGCCGAAGCTGCCTATAAGGTGCTGGAGCAGAAGGATTGCCTGACGGTGGCTGAAAAAGAAAAGGCCGAGACTGTGTTCGACAAGATGGCAGAGATCAAGGGCAACCTTGTCCTTGCCGTGGAAAAGCAGATCGACGCTATCGGTGAGGTAACGCTGGAGAACGAAGCTGCCGTCAAGGCGGCACAGGCGGCGTATGACGCGCTGACTGCTGAGCAGAAGCAGCTGGTGAACAGCGAAAAGGTGGCAGCACTGAACGCGGCAGTCGCCAAGCTGGCGGAGCTGAAGCGCGTGAAGCTGTTGGCGGAGATGGGCGACATCTATGCCTCCGTCGGCGAGAGTTTGCAGGCGCAGGTCAACAAGTCCGCGCCTATCGTGGGCAGCATCGGCGGCGAGTGGCTGGCGTTGGGTCTGGCCCGCAGCGGTCGCAGCGTACCTGCTGGGTACTACGACAATGTGGTGCAGTATGTGAAGGCTAACGTGAACGCCAACGAGAGACTCCACAATTCCAAGTCCACCGACAATTCCAGGGTGATTCTTGCACTGACTGCCATCGGCAAAGACCCCACCAATGTAGGCGGTCATAACCTGCTGAAGGGCCTGGACAGTATGAACTATATCAATAAGCAAGGCATCAATGGTCCTGTTTTCGCCCTGATTGCGCTGGACAGCCACAACTATCCTACCTTCGGTGAAGTGACCCGCGACGTCCTCATCGACCGAATCCTCAGCGAGCAGGTCAAGGCGGACGGCGGCTGGGCACTGGGAGGTGCGGATGAGGAGGCTTCTGATGTGGACGTTACCGCGATGACCATCCAGGCTCTGGCTCCCTATTATAAGACCAATGCCAAGGTCAAGACCGCAGTGGACAAAGGTCTGACATGGCTGTCCGAGCATCAGCAGGAGGATGGCGGTTTCGCCAGCTGGGGTGCCGTCAACAGCGAGTCCTGCGCGCAGGTCATTGTGGCTCTGGCTGCTCTGGGTATTGACCCCCTCACCGACAGCCGCTTTATCAAGAACGGCATAACCGCGCTGGATGCACTGTGCGGCTATTATACGCAGGACGATACGCTGGGCAAGGGCTTTGCTCATGTGAAACAATCCTCCGGCGGGTATGTCGGCGGTGCATATAACCAGATGGCCACCGAGCAGGCGTACTACGCGCTAAATGCGTACTATCGCTTCGCCAACAGTCAGAATCGCCTCTACGATATGACCGACGTGTGCATCACCCACAACTTCGGCGCGTGGACGGTGACCAAGGCAGCCACCTGCACCGAAAGCGGTATCAGCACCCGTAAGTGCAGCGTTTGCGGCACGGAGGAGACGATGATCGTCCCGTCTCTGGGGCACAGTATGACTGCCACGGCGGGCAAGGCTGCTACCTGCACCGAGGCAGGCAACAGTGCCTATTGGACCTGCTCTCGCTGCCACAAGTATTTCAGCGACGCGGCGGGAAAAACTGAGATTGCCAAGGATAGCTGGATCATCAACGCGCTGGACCACGATGTCGGTACCCGTGGTGCTGTGGCGGCGACCTGCTATATCTCCGGTCACGAGGCAGATACCTACTGCAAACGCTGCGGCATTGTCCTCACGGCTGGCGCGACCATTCCCGCCACCGGCAAGCACACCTACGTCAACGGCGTCTGCACCACCTGCGGTACCAGGAACCCGGCAGGGGGCATTAAGGGTGACGACCTCAAGGTGGACAGCAAGGACAACACGATCGTCACAGGCGGCGGTCTGACCATCAAGACCGACAAACCTGTTACGGATGAGAAGTTGGCGGAGATCAAGGCGGCTGTCGAGAACGGCTCTATCGTCATTACCGTGAATAACACGCCCATCCTCCAGCTTACAAAGGAGGACAAGGAGTCGGACGGCGGCAAAAACGCCCTGATGCAGGCTGGCGCAGCTGCCAGCGGCGAGCTCAAGAAGGAGTTGGATAAGCTGGCGGAGAAGCTGGATGCCCTGCGAGGTGACAGCTCCAAGAAGAATGCCCAGCTGGAAAAGATCATTGACGTGACTGTGGAGTTGGTCAAGACCAACGCCGGTGGCTCTGTGGAGTCTGTTGCACAGCTGACCGAGCTGCCCCGGAGCGTTACCGTAACCGTTTCCATTACCAACGAGCTGTACGATAGCTTGAAGGACAAACGGGTCTGCGTGGTACGCAGCCACACCGATGCCAATGGCAACGTGACCACCACCGAGCTGCCTGCGTACCTGG
>OLOX01001547.1_pt1 | contig 21435 bp, 23 predicted proteins | sample 1672091 | NCBI WGS metagenome assembly OLOX01 (sample SAMEA3136644, study PRJEB25190) | human gut metagenome | reverse complement strand
ACTGCACAAGATTACGCAGCACCGTTCCTACAAAGCCCATCGCCCAGTTCAGCAGACCATTGACCAGCATATTGAAATCGGACGGCAAGAGCGGAATGGTAGACGGGTCCTTAAGCATGCTGTCCAAATCCTGGATATTGGATTTGGCGGCCAATGCCGGCAGCTTTTGCAGGAACTCGTTCATTTGCCCGAAGAGCGGCAGAATGATGAAGCCGATAATCATAAAAATAAAGATACAAAAGGCCAGCAATGCCAGGATAATCGCCACTACGCGCGACAGCTTAATCATGCCATGCGCCATGCGCACCTGCGCGATAGCATTAACCAGCGGATAAAGTGCGAAGGCCAGGCCTACTGCCAGCAGCAGCGGCAGCAGGAAGCCCGCCATTAAATATAAAACATAAGAGATTGCCGTAACAACACCCAGCTTAAAGAAGGTGCTTTTACGTATTTGAGGCCAATATTTCAGCATGATGTTTTATTGCAGGAAAGGATTCCTGCGACGCTCCCAGCCCACGGTAGTAGTAGGTCCGTGGCCCGGCAGCAGCTTAACGTCATCATCAAGCACCATCAGCTTTGTTTTGATGGACTGGATGAGTGCGCGATAGCTGCCTCCCGGCAAATCGGTGCGTCCGATGGATTCGCAGAAAATAGTATCACCAGCAAAAACTACCTTGCCCGGCGCGTAGTAATAACAGAAGCCGCCTTTGGTATGTCCCGGCGTAGCAAAGGCTTCAAACTTCATGCCCGCCAGCTCCAGCACATCCCCGTCATGTACAAGGTGGTCCGCAGGCTCATTTTTCAATTCTTCACCAATAAAGAAGGAAAGGTTTCTGTTCGGCTGTGTCAGGCAGTCAGCATCATCCTCGCCGATATACACCGGCGCACCTGTAGCCTTGCGCAGCTCTGCCAGCGCACCGATGTGGTCACTGTGGCCGTGAGTCAGCACAATAGCGACAACCTTGGCTTTGGCCTGCTCAATCATTCTCTTGATGGTCGGGTAATCTCCGCCCGGATCGAAAATAACGCCTTCACCGATAGTTTCGTTTACGGCAAAATAACAGTTGGTAGCAAGCATACCTGCTTCAACATGATAAATCTTCATTCTTCAACCTCCGTTGATAAATCTATGCACAATATAATTATAACAGCTTTGTGCTGTCCAGCAAAATAGTTACCGGACCGTTGTTCACCAGCTCTACCAGCATATGCGCGCGAAAGATGCCTGTTTCTACTGGCAACCCTGCCTTGCGGCAGCCGTCGACAAAGCGCTCATAGTAAGCGTTGGCCACATCGGGCGCTGCAGCAGCCGTAAAGGACGGACGCTTGCCGTGGCGGCAGTCACCGCACAGGGTAAACTGAGAAACCGCCAGAATCGCACCGCCTACATCCTTCACCGACAGGTTCATTTTGCCTGCCTCATCCTCAAAAATGCGCATACCGCACACCTTGTCAATAATATAGGCCAGATCCTTATCGGTATCGCCCTCGGCCACACCCAAAAGCACCAGAAGGCCCTTCTGTACCTCGCCGGTAATCTTTTCATCTACAGTAACACTGGCGCGGTCTACACGCTGCACAACTGCTCTCATTTCTTCTTGCCTCCGCTGCCGTTCGCCGTAGAAATCAGGCGTTCAACAGAATAAACACCCTTCATGCGGCGGATACGGTTCATAAAATATTCCAGCTGCTCCAGGCTCATGATATCAAGTCCCATGTGCATGGTAGCAATTTTATTCTTATCTGTATGACATGCAAGCGAGAAAATATTAATCTTCGTTTCGCTAGTCACATTCATAATATCGCTCATCAGTCCGGTTCTGTCTACGGACGTAATCACGATGTTAACCTTATAGACATCATCAATGCCTACATCCCAGGCAACCTCAATTAAGCGACGCTGCTCCTCGGGATTATTGGTCAGGATATTGGGGCAGTCCGCACGGTGTACGGAAATACCGCTGCCGCGTGTAATATAACCGATTACCGGGTCACCGGGAATCGGGTTGCAGCAGCGCGCCAGCTTAACCATGATGCCTTCCTCGCCCTTAACGAGGATGCCGTGGCTGGCCTTAGCTTTAGATTTACGCGGCTTCAGCTCTGCCAGCACCTGCGCCAGGTCCTTGGTGGTTTCCAGCTTCTGCTCTTTTTTATAGATTTCCACCAGCTTGGACATAACAGTGTTCAGTGTAACACCGCCGTAGCCCAGTGTTGCCAGCAGATTTTCATCCGTATCGATGCGGATTTTGCTGCCTGCTTCCTTTAGTTTTTCCGGAGACATCAGCACCTTAGGCTCGTAGCCGAGACGTTTAACCTCACGCTCCAGCATTTCGCGGCCCTTGATGATGTTTTCCTCGCGGCGCTCCTTCTTGAACCAGCTTTTGATTTTGTTGCGTGTATCGGAAGAGCCGACAACATTAATCCAGTCACGGCTCGGGCCGTTGGACTGCTTGGAGGTGATAACCTCTACGATATCGCCGTTCTTCAGCTGGTAGTCAAGCGGTACAATGCGTCCGTTGACCTTGGCACCTACGCAGCGGTTGCCTACATCCGTATGGATGCGGTAAGCGAAGTCAATCGGCACACTGCCTACAGGCAGGTCGATAACATCACCACGCGGCGTAAAGACAAAGACCTCATCGGCAAAGATATCCATCTTGACAGTGTTGACAAAGTCGCGCGAATCATTCATATCCTTGTGCCATTCCAGCAGCTGACGCAGCCAGCTCAGCTTGGCATCAAAGCCCTTGTCACCGCCCGCAGAAGGCTTGCTGCCGCCGCTTTCCTTATAGCGCCAGTGCGCAGCGATACCATATTCGCTGATGCGGTGCATCTCAAAGGTGCGGATTTGGATTTCCAACGGCTGGCCGCCATTGGACAGCACTGTCGTATGCAGCGACTGATACATATTGGATTTCGGCACCGCTACATAGTCCTTGAAGCGGCCCGGAATAGGACGCCACATGCTATGTACGATACCCAGCGTACCATAGCAGTCCTTCACGGTGTCTACCAGCACACGGATGGCCAGCAGATCATAAATCTCGCTCAGCTGCTTGTGGTCACGCAGCATTTTCTTATGAATGCTGTAAAAGTTTTTCGGTCTGCCCTGAATTTCGCAGCGGATACCGGCCTTCTCGACAGCGTCCTTCAACGTTGTCATAGCCTCGTTAATCATATCCTCGCGCTCACGGCGTTTTATTTTTACCTGCTCTACCAGGTCGTAATAAATATCCGGCTCCATATAACGGAAGGCCAGATCCTCCAGCTCCCATTTAATGGTATAGATACCAAGACGATGTGCGAGCGGCGCATAAATTTCCAATGTTTCCCGGGAAATAGACTGCTGCTTATGCACCGGCATATACTTCATCGTGCGCATATTGTGCAGACGGTCAGCCAGCTTAATCAGTACAACGCGGATATCACGCGCCATTGCCAAAAACATTTTGCGGTAGTTTTCAATCTGGCGGTCTTCCTTGGAAATATATTCGATTTTGCCCAGCTTGGTAACACCGTCTACCAGATTTGCTACCACAGTACCGAACTGCTCTTTGATATAATCGAGCTTGTAATCCGTATCCTCTACTACATCATGCAGAAAGGCAGCTGCCAGCGTTTTGTCATCCATCTGCAGTCCCACAAGGATGCTGACAACACCAATCGGATGAATAATATACGGTTCACCGGATTTACGTGTCTGTTTGGCGTGCGCCTTAGCTGCCAGCTCATAGGCCTTGCGCACGAAAGCTACCTGCTCCGGCGTAAGATATTCTTCTATACGCGCAAACAATTCATCTATATCAGTAATATTAGTTATTGCGTTTGTTGAGGGCATTCTCCCCACTCCCATCTGCACTTCATCAGCAGCGCAATAACTCGTGCTGACTCAGGCGGTAATTTTCTTTATAAATGTGCTCCAAACGCTCTCTTTCCTGCTGCAGGGTTACATATAGGGGTGCATCCTCCAGCGAGCAGCGTTTAATAGCAGCTTTTTCTATTATACCATTATTATAGCGGATAAAGCCAAGCTCTTCCATAATTTTTACAGCTTGTTCACTTATTTGTTCCGCATAAGCAGACAAAAGCTCTTTGATGCTCACAGTTGTCCGCATTTTGAGTGCATTCATCACCAGCTTATAGGCCAGCATCATCGCTTCCCTGTCCGGATGCGTCAAAGCCAGTCGCTGCATATGCTCCTCTAAATCCAGCTGATTAAACAATAGCGTTACATGCTTTGCACCCTGCAGCCGCAGTTCACGCATAATATCCGTAAGCGGACAAGCGGGCAAATCCAGCAGCACAATCTCGTCAGCCTGCTGCAGCTTTACATTACTCAGCTCACCAGCATCCTCGTAGGAGGCAAGCTCCAGATAAGCCCCCACTGCCTGCTCTGCCTCCGCCGGTATGGTCTGCCCGGCTTCAGTATAGACAAGCACCTTATTATGCACCTTAGCTAAGTCCTGCAGCAAACGCCATTTATCATCGGCAGCCTGACGCATATCCCCCAGCGTTATCTGCTGACGAATGCTTACAGCCTGCAGCTGCACGCTTGTTTCATTATTCCAGACATTTATTTTCGGCTGAAAAGCAACATCTGCCACCATGCCCTCAAACATGTAAGGCAGCAAATACGCATTGTTCCACATCAGGCAACGATAGGAATTATAGCCCTTGTCCAGCACAAACTGCAGATGGTTGCGTTCCTTGCCCATAGCGCGCGGATTATGCAGCAGCGCCTGATGAAAGGCAAAAACCGGTGCGCTATTTTCACAACCACAAGGCTCTAACAGTGCCAGCTGCTGCAGATCCTTAATGCTTATTTCACTGCTGCCGCTCAGTACACAGTCAATCGCCTGATGCGGCAAATAATCCTCCGGCCGCAGCTTTTGCGCAACGTATTCGCGGAAGCGACGCGTAAATTCCGGCAGCTTATCTGCCGGCAGCGTGAGGCCCGCAGCCTACTGCGTCAGCAAATCACGTTCGGCATCTACCGCCTCGTAAAGATTGAGCGCCGGAATACTGCGGCAGCTGCCCTTGGCAACGCCGTTGTTCAGGCTTATCAGAATCGTCGGCAGGTGGTACTTGTCTACCAGGCGTGAAGCCACGATACCGATAACTCCCTGATGCCAGCCTTCGGAAGCAAGCACGATTGCCGTATCTATATGCTTTTCCTGCGCCAGCTGTGCTTCCGCCTCTTCCATAATCTGACGGCTGATTTCCTGACGCAGTGTGTTTTCACGGTTAAGCTCGGCGGCGATTTTCTCCGCCTTAACGCTATCGTCGGTTACCAAAAGCTCCACCGCCAGCTGCGCATGCTCCAGCCTGCCCACGGCGTTCAGGCGCGGTGCCAGACCAAAGCCGATGTTATCGGAAGCAATGCCCGTTTCCGGACAGCCGCTGGCCTTAATCAAGGCACGCAGTCCTACCAGCTTCGTTGTTTCCATTGCCTTCAGGCCACGGCGCACCAGCTCGCGGTTTTCGCCGACCAATGGTACAATATCCGCCACCGTTCCAAGCGCCGCCAGCTCTGTAAGTTTCTGCCACTCCGGCAGCCTGCCCGGCTCGCGCTGCTCCAGCGCCTGACACAGCTTGAAGGCAATGCCTACACCGCTCAAATCCTTAAACGGATAGCCGCAGTCACGCTGCTTGGCGTTGATAATTGCGTAGGCAGGAGGCAGAACCTCCGGCACCGTATGGTGGTCCGTAATAATAATATCCAGAGATTTCGGCGCATTGGCTACCTCGCGCAGACCGCTAATGCCGCAGTCCACGGTAATAACCAGTGTCGTACCCTTTTCCGCAATATTTTTCAAAGCTTCGTCATTCAGGCCGTAGCCCTCGCTTTTACGCTGCGGAATGTAGGTGGCAACCCTGCCGCCGCGCTGCTTCAGATACAGGTACAGCAAGGAGGAGGCACTGATTCCGTCCACATCATAGTCGCCGTAAACCGTAATCTGCTCGCCTGCCGCCAAGGCCCGCTCAATACGCTCAACCGAGCGCTGCATATCCTTCAGCAAAAACGGATCATGAAAGGGTGTAGCACTGCCGTAGAGAAAATCACGCATCGAAGCTGCATCCTGCAGACCGCGCTCCAATAAAATACCGGTGACCATCGGCGAAATATTCAGCTCCTCCGCCAAATAGTCTGCCATCTGACTGTTATATTCTTTTATATCCCAAATTCGTTCCTTGTGCATCATTGGCGGCTACCGCTCTCGGCAGCAGTCTTTTCCGCTGCAGCCGGCTCTACCTGCCTGGAAGCCTCGGCCTGTGCCGCCTCGTTATGCAGCAGCTGGGTGTGCTGCAGCATGGCAACGCGCTCCTGCAGGCGTTTGTTTTCTGCCTGCAGCTGCTGCATTTCCTCACGCATTTTTTTATCCTTCAGATAATGCTTGGCCTTCATCGTCAGCAAGAAGCAGGTGGCAACCAGCACGCCCATTAAAAACGCACCGAGTATTACCAGCACCAGTGAGGCGCTGAAGCTCCAGAAAACAAAGTTCAAGGACACTGCTACCGCATTCTGCACGGCAAACAATGCTACTATCATACATATAATTATAACTAAGATTAAAAAAGGCATTCAGCTCAACTCCTTTAGTAGTATAAATTTTAATATATTATAACTGTTATAATTCTGCCAGCATACAAAAAAATCCTGCTTATAAAGCAGGATTTTTAGTGTATACATGCTCATTTAAGGCCTGATTTTATTTAGTCCGCAAAGACTGACGGCAGACTGTTATTTTTCCTTCAGCTTCTCCAAGATAAAGGCTGTCACACGGCTCTGCTTGTCAACTTCCAGCGCAAAACGCAGCGGCTGCTCCTTGTCATCCTGCCAAAAATATTCGTAGGTAGTATTATCAGCAGCATAAACAACCGCATCAGGCAGGCCGTACTGTCCTACAGCTCTGCCGGCACTGTCACCAATGCTTACGCCGCGCATTGTAATATATTTGGGATCGACTACGCGGATTGCCTCCACAGCCTGTTTTTTGCGGGCAACACTGATTACGGCGCCCTCAAATGTATAGTTTATCTGCTTACGCTTTTTATCTATTTTCTCCTGCTTGACGGCACCCAGGCGCTCCTTGGCCTCCTGCTCATCAAACTGCTGTCCGAGTGCGGCATAGCCAAGAGCAAAATCGTCCTGCGTCAGCTCGTCCCTGCTTCCGGCAACGGTATATGGCGCGTAGATGAAGCCGTCCACACCGTCCGATTCGGCCTCCAGCCAGTCACCGCTTTGGCGGATAACACGCAGCAGCGAATGATGCGGCAGCACCTTCAAAACATTGCCGTCCTCGGCGGCGCTGCGGAAATTAATATCATCCTCTTCCAGAACCACAAAGCTGCCCTTTTCATATCCCTTGATTTTTTCACCCGTATAAAACGCTTCCTGCTTCTCGGCAGCAGCACACAGCTGCATTCCCACTGCCAATAAAAGTGTCAGACCAATTGTTTTGAGCAATCTCATTGCCACTACATCTCCTAACTAAATTCCGTAAGCGGCATGTGCCAGCTCCTGCACAGCCTTAACCGTATATTGCGAAGTACTGTATAAATAATTATCATGCAGGCTTTGTACGCGGCCGTCTTTTACAGCCTTAATGCTTTTATAGGCCGGATTTTGTAAAATGCGCTGACGGAATTGCTCCGGGTCGCCTTTTTTACTGTAATCCCAGCTCGGAGTAATAATCAGCTCCGGATTAAGCTCCAACATTTTTTCCTCCGACAGGTTCCCCTGATACGGAATATCCATGCCGTCCAGCGCGTTATGTACGCCTGCATAATAGCACAGGCCGCTGAAGGTACCCCTCATGCCCAGCGGTCCGGTAAAGGACAGCGCCAGCACATTAAGCGGCTTATCGCCTGCAGCCTGCAGCGCCTGCTTGCGCACCGCCTCCAGCTGCGCTTCCATATTTTTGGCCATCTCCTCGCCCTTAGCTTCTTCGCCTACGGCAGAGCCGATTTCCTTGATAAACTTGAAAATATCCTGCACATTATTCGGCGTATGGCATACATAAACCTTGAGTCCCGCGCTGCGCAGTCCCTGAATCGGCTCCACGGTATAATCCGGGATAATAACCAAATCGGGCTGCATGGCCAAAACGCTTTCCAGATTGCTGCCCTGCGCTCTGCCCTTGACGGATTTGACCTTGTCACCAGCACTGCAGATACCGGAATCGTCAGCCAGCAATGACAAAGCAGCCAGACGCTTACTGTCAACCATATCCAGCAAAATTTCATCGGCAGATACGTTCAGGCTCACAATGCGCTGAGGCTTTTCGCTGAAGCTCAGCTTAGTGCCTGTTGCATCCGTCACCGTGTACAAAACCTTACCGCTGTCGGCGGTATTCTTTTCCTGCGGTCCGCAGCCGGCAAGCAGCAGACACAGCAGCAGGCAAACTAAGAACAGAATTTTTTTCATAATATACCTCACCCAAAAATAATATTTGTTTCTATCTGTTACTTATTATACAAAAAAGTTGGAAAATATGCAAATTCACAGGCTGCTTGCAGCTTGCCGCTGCAAATCAGTGCTGTAAAAAGGAACCGGCCATACCAATATATTCGTGCAAAGCCATACAGGTAACCTCAAAGGCCTGCAGCTGTGGCACCAGCCAGCGCGGATTAAACTTGCCCTGCGGATTAAGCGTGTAATCACAGGGATAGGCGGCAACCTTAATTCCCTGCTCGCCTAAGTATTCATCAAAAAACTGCATGCTGCGAGGCATATGCAGCGCGCTTGTCAGCAGCAGTACATTTTTATAGCCGTGTTCACGGCAGAGTGCAGCAGAATAGGCAGCATTTTCTTTCGTTGTTCTGGCCTGCGTTTCAACGATAATCTGCTCCTGCGGCAGTCCCAGCTGTAACAGAATCCGCTCGGCGACCAGCGCCTCGCTTGCGCCATCGCTGAACACCTGCCCACCGCTGATGAGCACCGGCAGCGAATACTGCTTTGCCAGGCGTGCTGCCGTCAGCAGGCGCGCCGCTCCGGCGGACATCAGGCCGCCGCGCTCAGCACCGTCAGGAACAGAGCCAACACTGCCACCGCCCAGAACAACAATCACCTGCGCAGCAGCAGGCTCCTGCTGGCTGTAACGGTTCTCCAACGGCTGCCCCAACAGCTTGGCTCCCAATAAGGTAGAGCTAAAGTATAACAGCAGCGTCAAAACAGCGCTTAAGCTGAAAGCAAAACGGCCGAAGTTTTGCCGCCGCCGCCACAAATAAACACTCAGTATAATTCCAAGCAGCACAAACAAACCCGGAGGCAGCAAAAAGGCTGCGATAAATTTCAAAATATAAATCATTCCAGTTCTCCTTAACAACACCGATAAACACAAAAGCTTCTCCTGCAATATCACCTATTATTTTAGCTTTTTCAGCCGTTAAAAACAAGAAAAATAGCCTGCGGCATTCATTTTTCCGAATGCACACAGGCTATAAGCTTTAATATTAATCTCTGCCGGGTTTCAGCTTACGCAGCATCATCCATAACGGACCTGCGAGGAAAGTGGAGGTATAAGCACCACTGGAGAAGCCTACCAGCATAGCAAAGGAGAAATTGCGGATAGTTTCACCGCCCCAGATGAAGATAGCTACAACAGCAAACAGAGAGGTACCTACAGTATAGATACTGCGTCCCATGGTCTGCCAGATACTGTTGTCTACCATTTCCGTCATGCTTTCGCTGCGGCGATGGATTTTCAGGTTTTCACGGATACGGTCGAAGATAACGATGGTACCGTTGACAGAATAACCTACAACCGTCAGCAAAGCTGCAACGAAGGAGGAATCCAGTTCCATATGGAAGAGGGAGAAATAGCTCAGGGTTACCATTACGTCGATAATCAAAGCGACAATCGCTGCCAGAGCAAAGCGGAATTCAAAACGGATGGTGATATAAGCAATCATCAGGAACCAGGAAAGCACAATCGCCATAACAGCCTGTTGAATCAGCTCGCTGCCGACGGTAGCACCAACGTTTTCAACACGCTGGATAGCAAAGTCACCAACCTTGCTCTTAAGGTCGGTCATTACCTGCTGACGCTGCTCATCGCTGATAACGCCGGTACGAATCAGCACGCCCTTAGAGCTCTTGGCATTGCTGTCGCTGCTTTCCAGCTGGATAATAGCATTGCCCAGATTCTTTTGTTTAAGCACCTCACGTACCTGAGAAACGGTAACAGGATTTTTGAATTCCAAATCCATGATACTGCCGCCGGTAAAGTCAATGCCCAGGTTGAAGCCCTTGAAGAGCATGGAGCCGATACCGATAATCAGGAAGGTGATGGTAATAGCGAAGAAAATTTTATAACGCTTAACGATAGATAACTTCATTATTTAGCCACCTCCTCTTTTGCTTTCGGTGCTCTTGCACCAAACAGGAAGGGACTCTTGGTGATGTTACTGTAAATCAAGAAGCGCAGCAGGAATTTGGTAACGGTTACTGCGGTAAACATACTCAGCAAGGTACCAAGTGCCAGGGTAACAGCAAAGCCCTTGATAGGACCGGTGCCCAGGTAGAACAGTACGGCTGCGGCCATGATAGTAGTAAGGTTGGAGTCAAGGATGGTTACGATAGCACGGCCAAAGCCGGAATCCATCGCACTGCGCAGAGTTTTGCCGCGCTTAACTTCTTCCTTGAAGCGTTCGAAAATCAGTACGTTGGCGTCAACCGCCATGCCGACAGACAGGATAATACCTGCGATACCGGGCAGTGTCAGTGTTGCACCCAGATAACGCATTACCAGCAGCAGCAGCATTACGTACAGCAGCAGAGCAATGTCCGCAACTACGCCTGCCAGACGGTAGAACAGCAGCATAAATACAAATACGCCGATAATACCGATGCTGAAGGCTTTAACGCTCTTGTCTTTGGAATCCTGACCGAGGGTAGGACCAACGGTACGGTTTTCCATAACTTCGATTTTAACCGGCAGACTGCCGCTGCGCAGCAGGATTGCCAGATGCTCGGCTTCTTCAACATTGCGGGAGCCGGAAATCTGTGCATGGCCGCCGGTGATAGCTTCCTGTACTACAGGAGCAGTCAGTACCTGGCCGTCAAGCTCGATAGCGATTTTTTTGCCTACATTGCGGGCAGTAAGGTCAGCAAATTTTTTGCCGCCCTCATCATTAAATTCCAGGCCTACTACAGCCTGATTGCCTTGGGAAACCTGTGCCTTAGCGTCCTTCAGGTCACTGCCTGTGAGAACAACCTTGCCGCTTTCATCCTTGAACTGCAGCATAGCGGTACGGCCCAGCATAGCAATAGCTTTTTCAGGGTCCTTTACGCCCGGCAGCTCAACAATAATACGGTCTTTGCCCTGACGCTGAATAACAGGCTCGGTCAGGCCCAACTCATTGACACGACGCTCAATAACCTTTACACTGCGGTTGACAGCGTCATCGTCAACCTTAAGTTCCGGCGTATCCACAGCCTGTAAAACTACATGAGTACCACCTTGCAGATCCAAGCCCTGTTTAATGGAATTAGCCAGAGGCGAGATGTATACGCAGAAACCGCCGATAATCGCCAAAGCGACAATCAGAAATTTCCCGAATTCATTCCAACGCAAAATAACTTCCTCCTTAAGATTTTTTTGGATTAACTGGATTTAATTTATAAGCTAAGCGGACTGAGAGTGGTAATCCCGCTTTCACTTGCTAAAAGCTGTACAAGCACGTCAAATTCATCCCGCGGCAGATTCGGCTGAATAAAAGCATCGTAAGCGATGCCCATGAGCAATGCGTTTTCCGCCTGCGGCAGAAAACGGTCGTAATAGCCCGCGCCCATCCCCAATCTGCTGCCGTCGCGGCCGAAGGCCACTCCGGGCACCAGTACAAGGTCAAGCTGCTGCGGCTGCAGCAGCTTCGCCGGTTGGTGGACGCTGCGGATGCCGTAACGGTCAAGCTCAAAGTTCAGCATGTTTTCCAGCTGAACAGGAGCCATCTCCGTTGCCGACTGCACCAGCGGCACGGCAACAGTCTTGCCGTCGCGCAAGGCCTGCTGCAAAACCAGGTCTACAGACAGCTCATTGCCGAAAGCCAAATAGCCCATGATGCAGCTCGCTTTGCGATATGCATCACAGGCCAGTATCTGACGGGCAGTCAGCAGACTGCCGGAGGCAGCCTGCTCTGCGGTCAGTTGCGACCGCAGCCTTTTAAAATACTTGCGCAGCTCAACTTTTTCTTCTGCAATCACCATCAGGAATTCTTAGCGGGGTTTTGGAAGCCGCTGATAGCATTGCGCGCCGTTTCGATTACTACGCCCTCGGCAACTTCTACCTTAACGCGTTTTTCGGAAATAGCAGTAATCTTACCATAGATACCGCCAATGGTAATGATTTCGTCGCCTTCCTTCAGGCTATTTAACAAATCCTGTCTTTTCTGCTGCTCTTTTTTCTGGGGTTTCCACAGCATGAAATAGAATATGCCGCCCATTAAAACAAAGGGCCAGAGAGAATTTAGCAAAGCCATTGTATCTCCACCTTGCATATTGAACACCTCCACATTTTATCACTTCCCGCAAATTCGGACATATTTGCAGGTTCCTCTTGCAAACATTTTAGTATGCAATAGTTTGGTTTATTTATACCACTTTTATATATTCTCTGTAAATCGGAAAAATCCTTGTTATCAACGATAATTTTCTAAGAATCTTTCGCGGAACTCAGGGAAGCAATCATTAGCGATTGCCTCACGGATTTCCTTAGCAAAATGCAGCAGGAAATGCAGATTATGAATAGACAAGAGTCTCAGGCCGAAAATCTCCTCTGCCTTGAACAGATGGCGGATATAAGCACGGCTAAAGTTACGGCAGGCATAGCAGTCGCAGCCTTCCTCAATCGAACGGAAGTCCTCTGCGTAGGTTGCGTTGCGTACTACCAGACGGCCTGTGTGCGTCATAGCGGTGCCGTTTCTGGCAACACGTGTCGGGAATACACAGTCAAACATATCAACGCCCAGGTTTACAGCCTCTACAATGCAGTCAGCAGTGCCTACGCCCATAAGATAACGTGCCTTATCCTTCGGCATCAGCTCGGTGGTTTGCGAAAGGATATCGTACATCATCGGCTTCGGCTCGCCTACGGACAGACCGCCGATACCGTAGCCGGCGAAATCAAGCTCCGTCAGCTGCTGCACGCTCATGCGGCGCAGCTCGGGATACATACCGCCCTGTACGATACCGAACATGGACTGGTCCTCACGCGTATGCGTTTCCAGACAGCGCTTAGCCCAGCGAGTGGTACGCTCGGTAGAACGCTTGGCATAATCAAAATCAGCGGGATACGGAATGCATTCATCAAAGGCCATCGCGATATCTGCGCCCAATGCCTCCTGCACCTGAGTAGAAACCTCAGGAGAAAGGAACTGCTTGCTGCCGTCGATATGCGAGCGGAACATTACGCCCTCTTCGGTAATTTTGCGCATAGCACCCAGGCTGAATACCTGGAAGCCGCCGCTGTCGGTAAGCATACCGCGTTTATAGTTCATAAACTTATGCAGACCGCCTGCCTTGCGCACCAGCTCGTGACCAGGACGCAAAAACAGATGATAGGTATTCGACAAAATAACCTGGCTGCCCATATCGTACAGCTCTTCCGGTGCCAGAGTTTTTACCGTTGCCTGTGTACCTACAGGCATAAACATCGGAGTTTCAAAGGTACCATGCGGCGTATGCAGGCGGCCAAGACGCGCACCGCTGCGCGGACATTCTTTAATTAGTTCGTAGGTTACTGCGTGTTTAGTCATATGCATCTCCTAAAATTATTTATCAGTGCCTTCGGTTTTGCGGCGAAGGAAAAAAATCTTATTTATTGAGCTCTGTAATAAACATGGCATCGCCAAAGGAGAAGAAGCGATATTTTTCTTCAACCGCCTTCTTGTAGGTCTGCAGCATAATCTCACGGGTAGACAGAGTGCTTACCAGCATCAGCAGCGTGCTCTGCGGCAGATGGAAGTTGGTTACGAGGTCATCCACCAGACGGAATTTGTAGCCGGGGTAGATGAAGATATTCGTCCAGCTGCTGCCAGCGTGCAGCTGACCGTCAGCGCCCGCAGCCTCCAGAGTGCGTACTGCCGTGGTGCCAACCGCAATGATGCGGCGTCCTTCAGCCTTCGCCTTATTGACAGCATCCGCAGCCTCCTGAGATACGGTGTAGAATTCCTTATGCATCTTGTGGTCCTCAATCTTCGCCTCGCTTACGGGGCGGAAGGTACCAAGGCCTACATGCAGCGTTACAAAAACCTCTTCGCAGCCAATTTCCTTGATTTTCTGCATCAGCTCCTTAGTAAAGTGCAGGCCTGCAGTCGGAGCGGCAGCACTGCCGCGCTCACGGTTATAAACAGTCTGATAGCGCTCCTTATCCTCCAGAGGTGCCGTGATATACGGCGGCAGAGGAGTTTCACCCAGACGGTCAAGAATTTCTTCGAAGATACCGTCATACTTGAAGCGAACTACGCGTCCGCCGAAGTCGGTGTGCTCAATAACCTCACAGCTTAATTCATCGCTGAAGTTAATCTTGGCACCAACCTGCAGCTTTTTGCCGGGGCGTACCAGAACCTCCCAGTCGGTAGCATCTCTGCGGGTCAGCAGAAATACCTCGACATGAGCGCCGGTATCCTTCGTGCCGTGCAGGCGCGCCGGAATAACGCGGGTATCATTAAACACCAGCACATCGCCGGGCTTAAGATAATTTACCAGATCATAAAAATGCTTATGCTCAATTTCACCGGTCTTTTTGTCAACCACCAACAAACGCGAATGGTCGCGCGGCTCCATAGGATGCTGAGCAATAAGCTCCTGTGGCAAATCATAATCAAAATCAGTTACTAACATGCAAAATTCTCTCTTTTCTTATATATTACAGGACACATAGCTTCCTGCTAACGGACAAGCTGAGTTCCGGGATAATAGTGTGCCAGAATCGTTTTATAGGTAGCCTTGGCATCGGCGTTAGCCATACCGCGCGCACCCCAGGCACTCAAACCGAGGCCGGAGCCTTTGCCCTTGCCGCGGAAAATAATTTTTTCTTCCTTGCCGCCGCCCAGCAAATGGTAGCTGCGCACTAAATTTTTCCAGACGGGCTTTTTCGACTCATTGACCTTAATGCCTATATCCTTGCTGCCTATTTCCATACCATAATGATCTTCGATAGGCACCTTAAGCGTTTCCGGTACCGGCGTACCGGTTTCGATATCAAATAAGGTGCTGTTCAGACCTAACAGGTCCTGCAGCTCACTGCCGCTGATTTTGACAGCGCCGGCCTCACCTGAAAGGATAATATATTTTACCCGTCCCGTGGGCGTTCTGTCAACACCTGCATCATCAAGCGGGGAGAGGCGTATACTCGTCAGCTTGCCGGTGGTATAACCGCGCTGCGCTGCCAGGCTTTCCAAAAGCACCGGAGCAATGCGGCTTTCCCAGGTATATTCCGGGCTGTCGCTGTCATAATCATCTACCGACTGCAGATAGCTTACAGCAGTACCGCGCAGATTCAGCGCGCTTTCGGTTCTGCCGCCAGTGCTCGAGGTAGTGACTGCTTCGATGGCACTGCCGTAAGCATCAGCAAGATACTGTCCTTTCGTCGCCTGAATCAGCTTCGTCACAGCTTCCTTTTCAATGCGCTTGCCGGTGCCTTCGTAAGGCAGCTCCCTGTCTGTCGCAAGCAAAGCATAGGCTTTATCGCTGTGCTGCATTTTATATAAAGCGTAGCTGCGGGCAGCAACCGCCTGCGCCTTGATAACCTCATCAGGCCATACGGACATCGTTTTGGCCGGCAGTACGCTCGCCAGATAATCCTCCAGCGGCAGTCTGTTGACCACTAAAAGCTTATTGCCCTGTTCGGCCTGCAGTTGAAAATCCCCTTTATAACTGCGTTTATTGATTTGCGGTGACTTTTTGCCTGCCGCCGCAGCAACAACAGCTTCATTACCAAATACATTGTTATCATCAAAAAAAAGCTTTCCCTGCTGTGCATGAATGAAATATTTTCCCTTGGGCATCGTAGTCGTTTTGCCCGCTGAATCACGCACTGTGAATTCATCCTCACAGCTCAGCTCTGCCGTTGCCTTTCCCTTTACAGAACCTGCCAGATTGATGGCACCTCCGTACAGCAGGAATTTCTCAGTCAGTGTAGTTTTACCTGCATCCGGATGGGAAATAATGGCAAATGTTCTTCTTTTTTCTATTTCATTCGTATACTTAGACACGTTCAGCCTCCTGTTGCGCTTTTTTATAATTTTTTGCATAAAACACCGGCAACAGCCGGTATCAGTTACGTTTTCTATTTTTTTACAGCATTCCTATTCTAGTATATGCACCTCTTTTCTGTCAAGATATATGTTCGCATATTCATATCAAAATATCAGTCATAAATATCAGTTGTATCGATTGCGGTATCCTTATATGGCTGTGCTGATGTTTCGCTGTCTTCCTCATACGAAGTATCTGCTGATGTTTCATCTGTCTGTGTTGTATCTTCTGCATCTTCACTCTCCTTCAGTGGGGTGATCACAATATTTTCTGGCGCAATTCCTGTTTTCCTTTTTACAATATCTTCAATCTGTGCTCTCTGTGCATCAGAAAGTTCTGCTTCAGGGATCACAACATCCGCAGTTTCTCCGGTAAGATTTACAACTACATTCTTAAAGCCCTTCGCCTCCAGCAAAAGCTCTGCTGCCGCTTCTTTTTCTGAAAGGTCTGTCATCGAGACCATCGTATGTATTGCCTCCTGCTTCTCTTCATCATCAATTTCTTCATTATTGATAATGTCCTGCAGATCTGCCTTGTTCTGTGAGCGCACCTGTTCTCTGCTGATCTTTGCCTGTGCGGCAAATCCTGTAGAACCCGTAAACACAGCCTCCCCGGGAGTATCCGTTTCCTGACTGTCTGTAAGACTGTTATCAGTCAGACCTCCATCTGCCTGATTTTCATCCAGAAGAGCAGTTTCATCTGTAAGATCATATCCTGCATCTTCAAGGATACTGCTGCTGTCCGTACTTGCCTCCTTATCCCTGAATCCAAGATCTACATCCGCAAAGTTCAGATATCCTGCCACTGCAATCAGAATTGCCAGCGATGTAATAATGACCTGATTTTTTCCGATGACTTTTTTCACATTTATCTCCTCATTTCATTTTCATTATTCTAATTCTATGAGCATCCACCTGAAATAATGCCATGACCGCCTCCTGAATATTTTGGACCACTACAGGATTTCCTCCGCCTTCCGCAGAAATCAGAACACCGGTCACCTGTATGGTTTCTGAATTATAGAAGCTCTGCCTGTCTTTCTTCTCATCTGTCATCAGGATAACCTGTGCCTTTCCCACCCCTTCCGTATTTTCAAGAAATGCTTCAAGTTTCTCTTCCAGAACACTTTTTTGCATATCTTCACTCTGCTCTCCTGCCGTATTTTTCTTTTGCTGCTTACTGGATACAGGCATCGCCGCTACTGCCAGAAGTACTCCGATGAGCAACAGGATTCCCCATTTTGCCGGATTCATTTCGGACAATCTGGATACAAATTCTGTTTTCTTTAAGTCCCCACTCTTCCACCAGCGCATCTTTAAGCTCCTTTCTCTCCTCCTGAGAAATTTCTGTCTTCAGTACAAGGTTTGCCTGCGTCTCCTCCCCTTCTATATTTACTTTCACCTTATATACTTCTATGCCTTTTTTCTTCAAAGATTCCCTGATTTTCTGTTCCAGCTCCAGCTCGTAGCCTTTCTCCAGATAAACTTTCTGCAGATTCTGAAACTCCTGAAGTTCTTTCTTCCTGTTTTCTTTCGAGAAATTGGTCAGAAAACTCTCTGTCAGTTCCGGGCCTTTTCCCAGGATAGAAAAAACAGGTGTACTCATCATAAAAATCAGGAGCAGTCCCATAAAAAAGCGTACATATTTCTCATATTTCTGATCAGGAACCAGGTTTAGGACAGCTGTAAAAAAAATATAAAATACTGCAAGGTTTCTGATCCATAAATATAATTCTTCCTTCACCTGCGCCTCCTTATACCAATAATGAAGTTTATCTGTCCCTGCACATTCATTCTTACCTTACATAAGTGTAGTCAAACGGATATTCACAATTGAAGCAAGGGACTTACTTGATTTGCTTAAATACAGTTTTCATTCCGATGAAATGATACTGTCTCATGATACACCTGCAATAATGATCAGAAATGTCAGCATGCAGAGCACCTCAGCTGTCAGAAGAAGTTTCAGAAGCAGTGCGCATCCCTCCCCCATTGTCTCCAGCGCGCCTACAACTCTCTTATCTGAAACCGGCTGTGCAAGTGCTGCCAGAAAGCGATAAATCAGAGACAGGCTTCCATAATGAACTACCGGACCAGCTCCAATGATCAGAAGCAGAATTACAATCACTACTCCAAAGCTATTGCGTACCATTACTGCACTGGTCAGGACCAGCTCTGTCACTGCTGTCACTGCATTTCCAATCCCCGGAATTGCGCTTGCTGTTTTTCCGATAGCAGAACGTTTCAGGGTATCAATCACAGGGCTTACCATGTTTCTCACGATCTGTAGACCTACCACAGTTCCCAGAAGTGTTTTTAACCCCCAGCTTACAGCAACATCCAAAAGTTCTGCCATTTTGCTGAGCATTTCTTCCTTTGACAGATGATTTACCATTTTCAGGAGTACACTCAGGTTGATAACCGGCAGGAACAGATTTACAAGAAGCCACTGGATCGCCCATACCAGTAACAGGACACCCTCATAAAAAACAGCTGCTGTAGCTGCACCTGTGGATGCGGTCACTGTCATAAAATAAGCCGGGGACAGAGCTTTCATAAATTCCGCAAGTCCCAGGAGACGCTGCGTAAGCGCATTTCCAAGCTGCGTAAAGCTTTCCATAAGAATCATAAACAAGGCAAGATAAACAATATAAAAACTGATGTTTCCCACCTGCCCGTTTCCGAAAACGTCCGCAAACTCTGCCAGCACTGCAGCGATCAGAATAATCAGCAGTAGTTTCAGGACCAATCCCTTTTCATTCTGTATTTCCGAGAAAAAGAGACTGTACAAAAAACTCCGTACAGTCTCTTTTGAAATGGGTTCATCCCCATTTATTAAATTTATCAATGCTTTCCTGACAGAAAAAGAATGATCCTCCATGATTTCATCCAGCATTTTCTGCATATCATCAAACTCTATTTCATCCAGTAATTTATCCTGCAGCATCTGAGATACAGAATCTTCCTGCTGATCAGGCTCTTCCGCGGCAGATACCATTATGCACTGCATTCCTGTATATATAATAATCAGAATAATTACTGATATAATCAGTTCTGCCAGCCTCCATCGCCGTTCTTTCCACCTGTTTTTCCATTTTTCGATATCAATTTGTATCCATGTACATTGCAATGTTCCGGTCATATGCTTTATTCTTCTCTCAGCAATCTGTCTCATATCATAAACTCCGAAATTGTATCAAGAATTGCCAGCAGTACCGGCATGCTCAGAACCATCACCGACAGTTTACAGAAAAGATCAATCTGTGTCCCAATCGTCTGATATCCTGCATCCTTGCAGATTGCAGATGAAAACTGACCGATATATGTAATTCCGATAATCTTTATGAGGACTGCGAGATAGCTGCTATCTATGGGAAAGCTTTCTTTCAGCCTGTTCATAGTTTCAAATAAATAAGAAACCTTTCCTGCTGCCAGACCAAGAATCAGAAAGCCGGTTGTCATAGTCACAAGCGCCGCAAATTCCGGTCTGGTTTCTTTTAGAATAAAACCAAGCATCATTCCACAAATGCCCATGATCGAAACTTTTACAATGTCCATAATACCCAAACCTCCCGTCAGTCAGGATTTCTCCTGATCACAGTACAAACAATTGCTGAATACTCTCAAACAATTCATAAATATACGGCACGATCCAGAACAGTACCATCAAAAGTCCTGCCAGACTTACCAGAAATGCCTGTTCGTCCCTGCCGCTGTGCTTCAGAATCTGGCAGAGGATAGAAACCAGGATCCCTACTGCAGCGATTTTGAAAATAAGACTTATCTCCACAATCTCTCCTTTCCGGCTTCTGCCTCTGATTTCTTATAATATATCTCAGTTAATACACAGATATCTGAGCCTACCAAAAAAGAACAACCGCAAATATTCCACCCAGAATTCCCATGCTGCGATATAGTTTTCTTTTTTCCCGGAAATCTTTCTCCAATTCTCTGATTGCATATTCTGTTTCTTTTTCCAGCTGGTCCAACTGTTTCAGCTGCATTTCCAGTCCAAGATAACCCAGACGGTCTCCCAGCGAGCAAAACTGTTCCCGCTCTTCCTGTGAAAGACAGTCCAGATTCAGACATTTCTCTGCACATTCTCTGAATATCTCGCCAAAGGATATTCCTGCATTCCTCTTCATTTCCTGCGCTGTAAGTATAAAAAATTCTCTGTACTTTCCCTCCAGCTTCCCGGAAGCGCCTGTAAAGGCATCGTACAGAGATTTATTTCCATAACGTATTTCTCCTCTTAGGAGGATGATCATCCGTAAGATCATTTCCATCATTCTTCTGCGCCTGCCAAGCTTGCCGCTCATGTCAAAGCCCAGACCAATGCAGGAAATCATAATCACACATAATCCTATTGTTTTAAGCATACCTGTCCATTTTCATCAAGTACTGCCTCCAGACATCCTGCCTGGTCATTCTTGTCAAGAATAATATACCTTTCGAATACTTTCTCAGTCATAAGCTTATAAAAGAACGGCTGATCCAGGACATCCTCCAGACAGTTTCCATGAGCAGTTGCGATTAGCTTGCATCCACAGTGTATCACAGATTCCACTGCCTTAAAATCTTCCTCACAGCCCAGTTCATCCACAGCTACCACATCCGGAGACATGGACCGTACCAGCATCTGCATCCCCTCTGATTTCGGGCAACAATCCAGCACATCTGTGCGCATTCCCAGGTCATTCTGTGGAATTCCCTGATAACATCCTGCCAGCTCACTTCTTTCATCCACCACGCCTACTGTCAGTCCCGGAGTATTGGCCCAGCCATTGCTCAGCTGCCTGATTATATCCCGCAGCAGTGTAGTCTTTCCACATCTTGGCGGTGAAATGATCAGTGTATTTGCGACCCACTTCTCAGTGCGGATATAAGACATTACTTTATCTGCACATCCCTGGATTTCGTGTGCCAGGCGAACATTGATACAGGAAATATATTTCATTCCCATGATCCTGCCTCTGTCCAGTACTACCTTTCCTGTCACACCTACTCTGTGCCCACCCTGAACACTGATATATCCCTGTCTGATCTCATCCTCATAAGCATACAGGGAATATCCTGTCACATACTCCAGAGTTTCCGTCAGATCCTCTCTGGTTACCAGATACTGCTCCTGACCCGGCTTTCTTAAAAAGCATTCTCCTCCGTCATATGTTAAAAATA
>OLOX01001546.1_pt1 | contig 21438 bp, 38 predicted proteins | sample 1672091 | NCBI WGS metagenome assembly OLOX01 (sample SAMEA3136644, study PRJEB25190) | human gut metagenome | reverse complement strand
TTAAAATATGGAGAACGTAAGAAGTATCTTACTGATATAATCGCAAAAAAGATAAAGAACAACGATATTAAAAATCTTAGAATCGTTCCAATGTGGTATGAGGGTACAGACCATTTGCAGATACAGAAATGGCTTGAATATGCCGAAAGCACAGATAAGGAAGGTTGTATGGTTCAGTTTGATACAACATACAAGTGCAAGAGAACAAAGGAGTTAATCAAAGTAAAGTGTTTTTATGATTGTGACCTAAAGTGTATTGATATTGAGCAAGGCACAGGTAAGAACGTAAATACTCTTGGCTCAATCCTTTGCGAGTATAAAAACAACATTGTAAAAGTTGGTTCTGGTTTTACCGATGAACAAAGAAGCTATTATTGGAATAACCCTAATGAAATTATCGGCAAGATAGTCACGGTTAAGTATAAGGAAGAAACTAAGAACAAGGACGGTAGTTGTTCTTTGCAGTTTCCAGTGTTTCAAACAGTAAGATTCGATAAGACAGAGCCAAATATATAATTATAAGTAAATAATAAAAATGAACAAAATAATTTGAAAAATCACTTGACATTTCTATTATATATGGTATAATAAGTATGTAATCAAATTATAAGTAAATAATAATATGGTTACACAAAATATAATAAACTAAAGGAGAATATAAGAATGGCTTACAAAGACCTGAATAATGTTGTAAAAGCAGTAATGGTAAAGAGGGATGATGCAACAATACCTCTCATATTTGGAACAATGTCTGATTTACCTAATTTTATGATTAAAGACTCTAATATAGATGATGTGCGTTGCAAGGTTGTAGACTATCACGCAGAACAGTTCACTAAGTACAATACTACATACATAAGGACAGTTCTTACTTTTGCAGACGGTTCTAAGGAATCAGTAGAGTGTTCTGCTGATAAGGCAGATGCTTATTATGGTTTCACAACCTGTTATGCAAAGCATATAGCAAAGAAGCTCCTCAACAAGAATATTTCGGATATGGCTGATTACTGGCTCATTACTAAGCCTAAGAGAGAAGCCGAGGCTCGTGCAAAGGCTGAAATTCAGAGGGCAGAGGAACAGAGACTTGCAGAACGTGACAAGAAAAGACGCGAAAAGTATAGAATCCGTATGGAAGCAATTAGACGTAAGGAAGCTTACGAGGCATCTAAACTTGCTGAAGAAAAGTATGGAGTGCCAGCTGATTGGTCTGAAAAGTAAATTTCTAAGGAGATAATAAGATGAGAGTAATAATATTTGCGGTAATAGTAAATGTAATAATCTTTATAGCTAATGTGGTTTATATGAATTGTATTACTAAAGAAGTATATCTTAATCTTGAAATGTTTGCTAAGTTCAAATGTTTATCTGATGAGTTTGAAAGATATAATATTAAAAACTCAAAATATTGGGTTGGTGTTTCTATGTATGTATATTTTGCTATTCCTGTTATAAATGTTATTACCCTCTTTATTTCCTGTTTCGACTATGATAATATGGTAAAAGACATTCAGAAAACTACGATTAAGGAGTTTATGGCTTGGGTAGAAAATAACAAGTATGAGTTTATGGCTTGGGTAGAAAATAACAAGTAAAATACAATATGATTAAAGGAGATGTTAAAATGATACATAAGAAGTTTATGGATATTCAGAGGATTAAACCTGAGTATGCTAACGGGTTTAGCGTTGGTGATTACATAGTTATTCAAGAAAAGATTGATGGCTGTAATGCAGCTATTAGATATGATTCTGAAACTGATACGATAGTCGCCCAATCAAGAAATAATATTCTTGGCGTTGGCAATAATCTCAGAGGATTTTATGAGTGGTCGCAGAAGCTCAATAAGGAACTCGTAAAATCTGTTCTCGGCGACAACCTTGTATTGTTTATGGAATGGCTTGTGCCACACACGCTGTCTTATCCGGAAGAGCGTTATAATCACGCTTATTGTTATGACGTGTATGATGCCAACACAGAAAAGTATCTTCCTCAGAGTACAGTTCAGGCTATTGTAAACAAACTTAATCTTACTTATGTTCCTACATTTTATGAGGGTGAATTTATCTCTTGGGAACATTGTATGAGTTTTGTAGGTAAGACTGACCTTGGCGGTGAACACGGCGAAGGAATTGTAATTAAAAATCAGACAATGCTTAATAATCCTAATACCCGTCAGCCGTTCTACATCAAGATTGTAGCTGAAAAGTTTCAGGAAGCACATACTCATAAAGAAGCAAAGGTTGTTGACCCAGCAACAATGAAAAAGAGAGAAGAAGTCCAGAAGCTTGCCGAAACTATCGTTACAGAAGCAAGAGTAAGGAAACTTCTTAATAAGTTTGTTGATGAAGATATTCTCCCTGAGAATTGGTCTTTAGAGGAAATGCCTATTATTGCAAAGAACTTGGCTAAGGCTGTTTACGAGGATTGTGTTAAGGAAGAGCCTGAAACAGTAAAGCAGATTGATAATTTCGGCAAGGTTGCTAATGGCATCGCTATGAAATTAGCAAGAAATATTGCAAGTGAAAGATAAGGAGATAATAATATGCCCTATGTAAATCAGGAACAGTACAATAAGCAACGCAATATCAGAGATATGATTGATGGATTGCTAAATCGTATTGCTGTTACACATGATTTAGAAGAAATTGATAAAAGGGTTAACGGTTTACATGATATTGTTTTGCAATATGCTCAAATGCATCGTGACCGCATAAATGGTGTTTATAAGGAGAATATTTAAATGAGTTTGTACAATATGATAAATGGTTATAATCCAGCTTGCTTACTGATATTGCCGATGTTGGGCAGAAAGCAAGAAGATTATCCGAGATTTAGAGATTGTTATGTAACAGATGAAAACAACATCGCTATCTATACAAGAGTGGGTGGTGGAAATAGAAACTGTGGGTTTGGTGAAGAGGCATTGTATGATGATGAAAATTTTATCAAAACATATGATGACGAATTTGACGAAACATATGCCACTTATGAGTTTAAAGTTCCTGATAGATGGAAAAATGATTTTGATAAGATATTAAATTCTAAAATGTCAGATGTTTCAAATGAATATATTAAATATCTTAAAAACTTTTATCCTAAGTTAGTAAGTAAAGGTATTATAGATAGGCTATTTAGTTAATGTTAGTTAATGAAAGTGAAATTTCGTGATAAGTTTTAGTCTAAAATAATTCCATTTTAGACTAAAGACAGAATCATTGAACTATCACAAAACAGATTTTTTATTGTATGTGAGGAGGTGATAAAAATAAGCAAATTTTATATATCAGACTTACATTTTGGTCATCAAAAATGTATTGATTTTGACAGCAGACCATTCAAGTCACTTGATGATATGCACGAAACAATGATACAAAATTGGAACAGTGTTGTTTCAAAAGGTGATTTGGTTTATGTTCTTGGTGATATGTTCTGGGATAATAGACTAATTCCTGAAATAATGCCAAGACTCAAAGGTACAAAATTTCTAATAAAAGGCAATCACGATAGAATTTCTACAGAGCATAACAAATATTTTGAGTGGATTAAAGATTACGATGTAATCAAAGATAACAGTGAACACCTTGTTCTTTGTCATTATCCTATTGCTCATTGGATAAATGCCGATTATGGATATATTCATCTGTATGGTCATATTCATGCAGGACGTGATACAAGACCCTTTCAGGAATATACAAAAATAATGAAGAGTAAAGGATTTAGTTATGAGTGTTATAATGTAGGCTGTATGCTTCATAATTATACACCTGTTACTTTGGAACAGTTAAGAAAGGAAGATAAAAATGAATAACACGTCAGAAATTCTTAATGCGCAGATTAAAAATGTATCAATCTATTACGAAGACCACGGCATTCTTACATTTGGTATTACCGTTGATATTTCCGATGGAACAGCTTGTGTTATAGGTGGATATGTTTTAGATGAATATAATAATAATACAAAGAAACGTCAGTGTTGTCCTTATAGTATGGATTTAATTGCACAAATTATGAAAGTTGTTGGTGTAGGTAAGTGGGAAGATTGTAAAGGTAGGTACATAAGAGTGGTTTCAAATGGTTTGGGTAGGTCTATTACAAAGATAGGAAATATTATGAAAGATGAATGGTTGGATATACCAGAGTTTTTCAAAGAATATGGGATTGAGTGATATGATGAAAAATTGCTTTTATTATGAAATTAAAGGAGTGTATAAAGATGACAGAACGTGAAAGATTAAATGAGTTACTTAAGAGCTGTGGATATATAGACGAACAGTTTTCTGAGAGATTAGCAGATTTTCTGCTTGAAAACGGCGTTATCTTGCTTCCTTACAAGATCGGAGATAAGGTCTATAAAATATTTGAATTGATTAAGCCTACATGGAATGGCAACAGCTGCGCCGGTCATGAATCAATCATAAATGTTATTGAAAGCAAATTAGAACGCAGTGATATATCAATCAGAGGTGTATATCTAACTCGTGAAGAAGCAGAAAAATATGCCAAGCTTCCTGCAAGAATGAGAGATTATCATAAAATATCAATATAAGGATAAATGTTTATGACTGAACGTGAAAGATTAGCAGAACTAATGCGCACGATACCATATGAATACTTAGATGGAGACATCTGTCCTTTAAATGTTGCGGATTTCTTGATTGAGAAAGGAGTGATTTTTCCACCTGTTAAAGTTGGCGATGTAGTCTATATTGTGTATAAAAAGAATGTATATCCAGTTACAGTTTGTGCTGTTAAAATTGACACAAAAACGAGCAGCAATAGATTTTGTGTTGAAGATTGGATTCAGGTTGGTAAAAACAATAGACACAGATATTCCGCAACATTTAAATGGAAAAATGTTGGTAAGACTGTATTTCTTACTCAGGAAGAAGCCGAAAATGTTTTGAATAAAAAAATGATTATAAATAAAATGGACTGTCACATTTGCAACAGTCCAATATAAAATGCAAGGCCAAGTGGCCACCAACGTGAATTAACGGTCCCGACCAGCGGTGTAACTAACTGGCGCTTATCAATTCACTTTTTCCGGCGATCGATTGTACAATAGATATTAACGCAAAGATTTACAAATGCTATTAACATCATTATTATCTCAATCATATTTATGACCTCCTTATAGCTGGTGGCCACTATATATATTATAAAATGTTATGGTTGATTTGTCAAGAGGTGAAACCGCAAAAATTTCAAAGATATATCTCAAAATGCTTTTAGATAGGGTGATATGTGATGAATTGTTTCGATGATTGTAAATATTACTACGATAGTTATATTGATAATGGAAGTTGTAAATTAAAGCCAGGCTTTACAATTCCTGACGACAGGACATTCTCCTGCCCAGATTATACTAAAGCACGAAATTGTCTGACTTGTAAATATGCGTCTTATATTTCATACTCAATGTGGACAGTTGATTTTATTGACTATTGTTGTGGGTTTAATAAAAATCCAAGTTTGACCGATGATGTTGTCTATTCAGATTCTGAACCAACGACTTATCATCATTATGATATACCGGAGTGTCCTACCGGAAATTGGGAAGGAGATGACACATAAATGACAATCAGAGAAGAACAACGAGACTTATTTACAGTTCCAACGGATTATATTCTTGTTCACTGTATTAGCGCAGACCTTGCAATGGGCGCAGGAATAGCTAAGGAGTTTACAAAGCGAGGAGTAAAAGCACAACTTCAAAGAGGTTATCAAGATATAGGAATAGGTGACTGTTTAATGTCTAATACCACCGCTTGGGGTGCTGAGTTTAGTCTTGTCACAAAAGAAAATCACTGGCAAAAGCCTACCTATAAAACAATGAGAATGGCTCTTGGAAATGCATCTCTCCTATGCAAAAGCGTAGAAAGGTACGGTTGTGCTGTAAAACTCGCAATGCCAAAAATCGGTTGTGGATTAGATAAACTTGAATGGTCTAAAGTAAAGGCAATTATCGAAGAAGTCTTTGCTGATACCGATGTGGAAATATTAGTCTGTGTAAAGTGAAGAAATAAAACAAAAATTTCATTAACAGAAGGAGATGTTAAAATTTGAGCAACAATAAAGATTGGACAGGTAATAAGAAAACAACATTCGTCACACTTGGTGCAAGTAATCATACAGACCACGATAGAGCTGAACACGATTATTATGCTACTGAACCTAAAGCCGTTGAAGAACTAATGAAAGTAGAAAAATTCAATGGCTCTATCTGGGAAAATTGTTGTGGTGAGGGTCATTTGTCAGAGCCTATGATTAAAGCTGGCTATGATGTTGTAAGCACGGACTTAGTTGATAGAGGTTATGGGGAAGGTAATATTGATTTCTTCAAATGCAATAAAGTTCTTGCTGACAATATAGTTACTAACCCCCCCTATTCAACAGCATTAGAGTGGACGGAACATTCGCTTGACTTGCTTGAAAGTGGTAAGAAACTTGCACTATTTCTTCCGATACAATTCCTTGAAAGTGATAAAAGAGCAAGACTTTTTAAGACAATACCACCTGTAAGAGTGTGGGTAGCTGCTAACAGACTACTTTGTGGAATGAACGGTGATTTCAGCGCAAAAGATAAAGACGGTAATACTCTTTACAATAAAGACGGAACAGAAAAAAGAATGTCATCTGCAAAGTGCTACGCTTGGTTTGTCTGGGAAGTAGGCAATTATAATACCGCACCTGTTATCGGATGGATAAATACATAATATAAAAGGACAAAAATATGAAATATATAATACAGGTATCAGAGTTACTTGCAAGTAGACTTGAAATTGAAGCTGAAACTACTGAAGAAGCTGTACAAAAGGTAAAGGATAAGTATTACGATAGTGATATTATTCTTGAAGCAGATGATTATGTTGATGGCTCAGTTCAATTTGAAGTAGTTGACCAAATTTAAGATACTATATATAGTGTTTTACGCTCAAATTATTACTATATGTAGTCAAAATTATACAATGAAAACAGTATTTGATGAAAGGAAGTAAAAATGATAACAAGAAAATATAATATAGTCTATGCCGACCCTCCGTGGCTGTTTAAAACTTACTCTGAAAAGGGTAAGAAAAAGAAATCGGCTGAAAATCATTATCCTACAATGAAGATAAATGATATTTACAACTTACCTGTACAAAATATTACAGCAGATGATTGCATTTTGTTCCTTTGGGTCACATTTCCGCTTCTTAAAGAAGGTATAGAAACAATGGAACGTTGGGGCTTTACATATAAAACTTGTGCTTTTAATTGGGTAAAGAAAAACAAAAAATCTGATACTGATTTTTGGGGATGTGGTTATTGGACGAGAGCTAATTCTGAAATATGTTTACTTGGCACAAAGGGTAAACCTCATAGATTATCAAGGAGTGTTCATCAGATCGTCCGTGAAGAAATGACAGATGATGAATGGAATATATTTATGACACAGTTAGTAGAAGACAGGGTAATGTCTCATAGTAAAAAGCCTGAACATATTCGAGACAAAATAGTTGAGCTTTGCGGTGATGTTCCGAGGGTAGAATTATTTGCAAGAACTACTTGTAAAGGATGGGATAGCATCGGTAATGAAATTGATGGTCAAGATATAAGAGATGTAATAAAGTAATAATATAAACGACTCGTTTTATTGTAAATTGAAAGGAAGTGTTAATTTGAATGATATAGAACTTTGGTGTGGCGATTGTCTTGAACTTATGAAAGATATACCTGATAAGTCGATAGATATGATATTGTGTGACTTGCCTTATGGTACTACTGCTTGTAAGTGGGATACTGTAATTCCTTTTGAGCTTTTGTGGGAACAGTATAATCGTATTATTAAAGACAATAGAGCTATCTGTTTATTCGGGAATGAGCCGTTTAGTAGCAAGTTAAGACTGAGTAATCTTAAAGGTTGGAAATATGATTGGATATGGCATAAATCTAAATGTGGAAGTGCTTTTACAAGTAAATATAGACCGCAACAGAAGCACGAAACAATTTCTGTTTTTTCTAAAAACGGCAAAAAACAGCATATTATCCTATTATGATTGAAGGTACACCATATTATCGTCATAGAAAAGCTAATGATGGTAGTAAACCAAATAATCATAAACTGGGTGTAGTTAGTGATAGTGAAACCTTTAATAAAGGAGAACGATATCCTGAAACAGTAATTTATTTTCAACAGAAATGGAGAAGACAAAATCAAATACATCCAACTCAAAAACCTGTTGAGTTGCTTGAATATCTCATTAAGACCTATACACTTGAAGGTGAAGTTGTACTTGATAATTGTATGGGTAGTGGTAGCACAGGTGTGGCTTGTAAGAACCTTAATCGTAAGTTTATTGGTATAGAACTTGATGATACATATTTTGAGATAGCTAAAAAGAGAATTGAGAATACATAAGGAGGATATAAAATGATACACCCACTTAACTTATCAAAAAATTCGGATGAACTAAAACAACTTATCGCAGAAAACCCAGACCTGCCCATTGTGATTCTCGTGGGTCAGTATGCAGCTTCGGACGATTATGGATATACATATTGTACTCAAATTCATTTTAGTGTTGATGAAATCCTTGATTGTACATTGCCATTTAGCGATGATTATGTATATAACGACCGAGATGATTTTAAAGATGCTCTATCAAATTACTTAGCTGAATGTGAAGAATACGAAAATCTATCTGATGAAGAATTTCAAACCTTATTAATCAAAGAACTCAGCAAGTATGAACCTTATTGGAAGAAAGTAATCGCTATAACAGGTGATAATTGAAAGGAGAATATAATGAGTACATATGTAAGAGAAAAGGTGTTAAGAATACCTTTTGAAAAACTGTTTAAAATATGTTCTATTTCAGATTAGTTTACCAGCGATGATTTAGACGATATGTCTTGGTTGCTTGAAAAGAAGTTCCCAAATGAATTTGAATATGCAACGGTTGGTAAATTTCAAATATCACCAGCAGAAGATGAGTTTATTGACTTTGTTCTTGAGTATGAATGGGACAGTTTCTGTGGAGATTTCGGTAAAGTCAGAGACTTATATAACATCGAGAAAGAAAATTTCCTACCCGTTTTTCAACGTCTTAACCCTGACTTCACTCTTGAAAATATGGACAATGTTAAGGTTGTAGAGTTCTGTTGGTATAATTGTTGTGAAGCTCCAAATTATTATGATGTTGAAGATGATTTTTACAAGGAAATAAAGAGGGAGGATATAAAATGAAAATTCATAAATGTGACTTATGCGGTAAGGATTTCAATGTTTTTGATGAGCAAGAACACTTCGGTTTACATTATAACAATGTTGGCTATGGTAGTAAATATGATGAATGTCACATTGACATAGATATGTGTTGTGATTGCTTTGATAAGATGATGGTAGAGTATATAGAGCCAAGGTTAAAATTTAAGGATTCGGCTATTACGGATTATGAAGATTTTGTTGTGAAACATTACCCTACATAATAATACAATATAATGAAAATCCACTTTTATTAAATTATAAGTAAATAATAAAAAGTGCATTAAAAATCGCTTGACAGAATTTCTCAAAGTGGTATAATAATGGTATCATAATTAAGGAGGTGATGAAACGAATGATAAAATTTCAAAATGATTGCTGTGATTGTGCATTACATTGTCGAGGAAGCACTTGCAGAAACAGAAATGTTCCTCACTTTTATTGTGATGAGTGTGAAGATGAGGTAGAAGAGCTGTTTGAATATGACGGAGAACAAATTTGCCAAGATTGTCTTATTTCAACAGTGCCTAAAATTAAATTAGAAGATTACATAGAAAGTGATTATTGAAAGGAAACGTGAATAATGTATAATGAGAGAAAAACAAAGGGTACGTCCACCCTGACAGGTTTTATGGCTTTAAGTATTATCGTTCAGGCAACCGGTTTTTATTCTTTAACTTCTGCTTTAAATAAAATAGAAGTGAATAATAATATGAAAAACAAAAATTCAAGTATAACATACACCGCTGAAAATCTTGCTAAATCAAGCAACATTACTAATACATATTATGAAGTCCCTATAGAAATACCAATAGAAACATTAGATATTCCAACTTGCAATACTGAGTTTAAAACCTATATGGATTACCGTTGTATTACAGATAAAACTTCTGCTCAGTATGAACTTCAACAGTTTGCTTGGACTGATGAAGACGGTTTTCGCAGAATAGGTGATGATTACATAGTTGCAATGGGAACATATTATGCTGAAAATGTTGGGGACAGATTTAAGATAACTCTTGACACAGATAACGAGATAACAGTCATAATAGGGGATATTAAGCAGGACATACACACAGATTATTTCAATCAGTACACACCTATCTATGATGAAAACGACATCTTCTTTAGTGGCAACGTGCTTGAATTTATAGTTGACACAGATGTTTTACCTAAAGTGCCGAGAAGATTAGGAACAGTAAGCTATTTTGATTATTTAAAGGGAAATATAAAATCTATAGAAAGGATTGAAACAGAAGAATGACCGAAGCACAGTGGGATAGAAATGCGAGGTGTTTAAAGCATTTTAGACATTATATGAATAAGATGACCAAGGAGTATGAGCTAATTAACTCAGAAGCACCTACTAAAGTACATAAAGCAACTAATGAGGAAACCGAATATTATATGAGTATTCTTGATAAACGTAAGACAAAATATTTTAATCCGCTATTAAATTGAAAGAAGGTGATAAAATGGGTGATAAAATTGAAAGTATAAATATGAGCGTGGCTGTTTTTTCAGCAAATCTTGTGACTGTTAAAGATGTAGAAGAATTTGTCAGAGTAGCAAGTAGCTGTCCTAAAGGTACAGATATAAGTGTTCAGCACGGCAAGTTTATTACGGACGGTAAGTCTCTTATGGGCATTCTTTCCCTTAATCTGAGCGAACCTGTAGAGGTGGAAATCAAGTCAGATAAGAGTAGCGAAGTAATGAGTAAGATACTTAGTCAGTTTGATAAGTGGAGGGTTGAGGATTGAAAGTAGAACTTGTAAGATACACAAATGAGCCTATTCTTGCAATGGCATCCGCTGCAAGCAACTGCTATAACAGTAAGCCCTCATCTATTGGCAAGATTGTGAGACAGTGCTATAATTCAGGGCATTTGTCAGTAATGGAATTTGCTCAGTTTCATTTTCACATCGAGGGTGTTTCAAGGGCTTTACTTGCACAGATAACACGTCACAGGACAGGTAAATTTGAAGTAAGAAGTCAGAGATATTGTATAGAAGACGGTTTTGAATATGTAATTCCTAAGACTATTGCCAATAATCAATCGGCAGATACAATTTATAAGAATATTATGGAACGTATTCAAACATCTTACAACGATCTGATTTCAATGGGTATTCCTGCTGAAGATGCAAGAATGATACTTCCTAACGCTTGTTGTACAGTTATTGACTGTTCTTTTGATTTTAGAAATTTAATGCACTTCTTTAATGAAAGACTTTGTACTCGTGCGCAGTGGGAAATAAGAGAACTTGCACAGAAAATGAGACAATGTGTAATTGATACTTGTCCTGAACTTGCACCTTATTGCGTTCCCAAGTGTGAAGCTAATAAGATTTCATTCTGCCCTGAAAATAAGAGTTGCGGTAAATATAAAAGATTAGAGGAGATGATAAAGATTGACTAAGAAAATATTTATTCTTAATGGAGTACACGCTTCAGGTAAAGATACGTTTGTAAAATACATAAATGAATACGGTATTGATGCAATTCATTACTCTTATGTAGATTTTACAAGAGATATGCTTGAAAGTAAAGGTATTAACATTAAGGATAAGTCTAATAAGCTTAGAAAACTTCTTTGCGATGTAAATAACGCTCTTGAAGAATATGACGATATTCCTTTTAAGGATTGTCTTAATATTGCTGATAACTTTCATCAAAACTGGCTTGAAGGAGATTGGTTATTTATTGATTGCAGAGAGCCTAAGAAGATTGAACGTCTGCAACAGGCACTTAATGCAAAGACAGTATTTGTTAAGTCCAATAAGGCAATTACAGCCGATAATTCGGCAGACAAGGCAGTAGCAGAGAATTATAAATACGATTATGTTGTTCAGAACATCGGTTCTCTTGATGACCTTAGAAACAACACAATAGACTTTATAAAGGACGTGATAAAGTGATTATTGGTGTTGACTGTGATAATGTCTTAAACAATCTTACTGAGAGCGTTCTTAAAGTCTATAATGAAGACTATAACGATAATCTCACACCAGATAATATCACCGATTACTACATCGAGAACTTTGTTAAGTCTGAGTATAAAGATAATTTCTATAAGCTGTTCACTGATAAGAGAGTATGGAAAGGCATTTCTGTAATTGACGGTTGTGCAGATGTTCTTAAAAAGTGGAACGATTTAGGTCATACTATTTATATTGTAACATCTACCGAACCTGCGAATATACTTAAAAAGGCTAATTGGTTACAGAGAACACTTCCATTTCTGAATATTCGTAAGAGACTTATCTGTATTCAAAAGAAACAGTTGCTCAGTGAAATAGATGTTCTTATTGATGATTGTTATGATAACCTCATAGGTGGTAAATACAGCAAGATTGTACTTGACTATCCTTGGAATAGAAATTATGACGATGATAAACATTTTGTACGCAGGTGCAAAGATTGGTCTGAGATTGATGATTACTTAGAGTGGATATTTGAATTAAGATTTAAATTGAAAGGGTGATTAAATGATAGTTATATATTCTACAGGTTGTCCTAAATGCAAGGTACTTATCAATAAACTTAATGCTAAAAATATCGAATATTCGGTATTTAATGATGTTGATAAGATGATTAAAATGGGAATAACAAACGTTCCTATTCTTGAAGTTGATGATGTAAGAATGAAATTTAAGGAAGCTAATAATTGGATAAATAGCATGGAGTGATAAAATGGAAATAAGCATTAGATTAGATAAAAATTTTACAACACAATATAATAAACTTCAAGGTGAATATGGTACATATATTGCAAGGTTAAATGGCTTTGATGATGCACAGCTCTCATATACCGATTTTATTGATAATTTTATTGATGAAACTACGGTTGCAGATTCAAGTATTGATGGAAATAGCAATGTAAGGAGAAAGGATATAGTAACGCTCCTTACCGAGATGCCTAAGCCTCATAGAAAGCTTCTTGCTTATAATAAAATACATTATGAATATCAGAAGAAATATGGATTCAAGGCAGCAAATGACTGGTTATGGCGTGAATGGATAGGTCAACTTTATATGCACGATGGAGATACCAGTACATTTAAACATTATTGTTTTGCGTACGACCTCAAAGATGTTGCTGAAAAGGGTTTGTTTTTTCTAAGTGATAATTTTAATCCAAAGCCACCCAAACATCTTGTAACATTTGTTGATTTTGTCAAAGAATACATAAACTTTGCAAGCAATAGAAGTTCTGGTGCTTGTGGACTTCCTAATCTTATTCCTTATATGTTTTATTTTTGGCATAAAGATATTGAAAATGACTATATGGGAGTAAGGACATCTCATTCTGAAAAGAAATATGCTGAACAGGCATTTCAGAGATTTATTTACGCCGTGAATCAACCTTGCGTAAGGGATAAGTAAGATTGTCCATTCACTTCTTTTCCATTAACCAATGGGGTTATACAAATAAATGTATGGCTAACGAGGAAACCTAAACACTTTTGCGGATAGTGCAAGGTAATCTCGTGGGAATCAAATTTGTTAATTCAGTTAATTTATTTACAGATACAGATGAGGAGGTGACAAAATGACAAAAAGTATTTATATAATAAAAAATGATCTTAACAATAAAGTCTACATAGGTCAAGCCAAAAACGTTCACAAACGCTTTCAAGCACATTGTAAGCCAAGTTCGGCTTTAATAGAAAATGATTTGGTGGCAAAAGCAATTCAGAAATATGGTAAATCTCATTTTTGGATTGAAATCCTCGAATCAGATATTGATAATTATAACGAACGTGAACAATATTGGATTGATAAGTATGATAGTATTCGTCCTAATGGATATAATATTTTAAGTGGTGGGGAGGAACCTCCTGTACTGGCTGGAATTAAACACCCTGAATCCAAGTTTACGGAATATGATTTACAAGGTCTTATATATGATTTAGAATATTCTGATTTGAGTTATAGACAGTTAGCTCAAAAATATAATTCTAATCCTTCAACAATAAATGATATTAATGCTGGACGTTCTTATAAACAAGATAATATTATTTATCCTATAAGAAAAAATCCGAATGATCGTGGTAAAATATCTAAAAATCAAGCATTAGAAATTATTGATATTTTAAAATTCACATATCTTTCATATGAAGAAATAGCTCAAAAATATAATGTTGAGGCACGAGCAATATCAAGAATTAATAAAGGTATGTATCATAAAATGTTAGATGAAATATATCCAATTAGGGATTTTGCAAATACAAATAGCAAGCCTAAATTATCCTATGAAGATGTAACTCAAATCATTGATTTATTGATAAACACTAATATTTCTATTAGACAAATAGCAAAAAAATATAAGGTAGAAAGTAATATAATAATAGGAATAAAAAGTGGTAATACCAAAATGTATAGACGTAGAAACTTAGAATATCCATTACGTTTTAATAACTAAATTAACAATTTGAAGCCTGTATCGACTATCTCCGTGAAGGAGAGTAAAGCAACTATTGGTACGTTGCTTGAAAGAGAAGTGCTACCCTATTAAAAGGTAGTAAAAAATAGTCAGTTCTCATAGAAATATGAGGGTAAACGGGTCAGCAATCCGCATTTACCAATACCTCCGTATTTGATAGACCGTATTTTGAAGCACTTTTTGGAGGAAGCACTTTCCCGGATGGTACATATATGATTGATTTTGAAGATGAAATTATTGATTTTCAAAAACTTTATATGGAAGTTATGTCTGACATACGTTCTGAAAATATGTTTACATTTCCGGTAAGCACAATCTCACTTCTTCGTAAGAATGGTCAATTTGAAGATGAGAATTTTGCCAAGTGGGCAATTAAGCACAATATGAAATGGTCAGATAGCAACCTCTTTATTGACGATAATGTTTCAAGTCTTTCTAATTGCTGTAGACTTAAATCTGATATTCGTGACCTTGGCTATTTTAATTCAGTGGGTGGTACAGCTTTAAAGGTTGGTTCTGTTAAGGTATCAACAATTAATCTTGCTCGTCTGGCACTTGATACAAACACCAAGGAAGAATATCTTGAAGAACTCAAAGTTAGAACATTATCAAATATTCGAGCATTGGATATTGTTAGAAATATCATCAGAAGAGATGTTGAAAAAGGTCTGCTTCCGAATTTCTCTTACCAGCTTGTTGATTTTGAACACTTGTACAATACGATTGGATTTATTGGTATATATGAAACAATGAAAAAGTTTGGCTGTACTACCACAGATGAGTTTGGAAATGTATATTATACTGATAAGGCTTCAACTTTTGGCAAACAGATATTCGATACAATGAGAGAAGTTGCTGATAAATTCATCGCTGACAATCATTGTGATTATATGATAAATACTGAACAGATACCGGGTGAAAGTGCAGCATCGAAACTTATGAATAAGGATAAATTTTTCTACCCCGAAGCAAATATTTACAACCTTCCTCTTTATGGTAATCAGTTTATTCCTCTGGGAATTAAAACTACATTGAAAGAACGTATTCGTATTCAGGCAATGTTTGATAGGTTCTGTAATGGTGGTTCAATTCTTCACGCAAATATAGACAGTCCTTTTGATAGCTTTGATAAAGCTTATAAAATGACTTGTTACATAGCTGATGCAGGTGTTACCTATTTTGCATTTAATACTAAAATTCAAGCCTGCGAAGATAATCACGCTTTTTATGGAACAACTTGCCCTGTTTGTGGTAAGCCTATTGCAACAGAATATACGAGAGTAGTTGGTTTTTATACGCCCATTAACACATGGACGAATGCTCGTAAGAAAGAGTATTGTATGCGTAAATGGGAAAATACCAGCAGCGGTATGGGAGAATAAATGAAAATTAAGGGCTTAGTCGATGAAGATTTCGTAAACTTCAAGTTGCCCTGTATGTTCATCTCTATTGGCACTTGTAACTGGAAGTGCTGTATTGAAGCAAATATTCCAGTTACAGTTTGCCAAAATAGTGACTTAGCAAAACAAAAGGACATTGATACACCTATTGATGAAATATTTAATAGGTATATCTCAAATCCTATTTCAGAAGCTATTGTTATTGGTGGGCTTGAACCAATGATGCAATTTGAAGATGTTTATAATTTAATTAAGTATTTCCGTAGCAAAGGTGTAAATGATACTTTTGTGATTTATACGGGCTATTATCCAAATGAAATTCAAGATAAAATTGAAAAGCTAAAAACATTTAAAAATATCATTTGTAAATTCGGACGATATGTACCAAATCAAGAAAAACATTTTGATGATGTATTAGGAGTAAATCTTGTAAGTGATAATCAATATGGTGAGGTGATTAGCTGATGAACGGTTTGAAAATAATCAAAAACCCAGATGTTGCTATTTATGAAGAAGTAACAAAAGCTGTAAAAGATAATAATGGGTATTGCCCCTGTGAACTCATAAAGAATGACGATACAAAGTGCCCGTGTAAAATTTTCAGAGAACAAAATACAGATGGCGAATGTCATTGTGGCAGATTTCTGAAGGTGAGTGAATAATGCCAAGATCTAAGAAAATAGACAACGAGACAGAAAATACTAAATCACAATTAAGTAAATCACCATTTAGCAAAGGTGAAACTGTTTGTCTTACTTATAAAATTGATGGTAAGCCAAAATACTACATAACATCTACTGCGCTCAGAGATGTGTATTATTTGTATGAGAGTGTACCTGCTGATACAATTAAAATTATTAAAACAAAATATAAAGCGGACAATCCAGTTGATTTGTATAAATTTACGAAGGTATGAAGGAGTGATAATTATTAACAAACCAATTTATCTTGATAACGCTGCTACTACCCCAATAACAAAACCAGTTCTTGATGCTATGATGCCGTATCTTACAGAGCAATACGGTAATCCATCATCATTATACTCTCTCGGTAGAACAGCTCATAAAGCTGTAGAAACAGCAAGAAATCAAATTGCAAAGGCTATTAATGCAGAACCTAATCAGATATTTTTTACATCAGGAGCCACAGAGAGTAATAATTGGGTGTGTTCAAACTTTAAGAGTGTACTTTGTTCACCATATGAGCATCATTCAATACTCAAATGTCCCAATGTAATGACAGCAACTTTATCTCCTCTCGCAAATGACATTTATAAGTATTCACCTGAACTTGTAAGCTGGATGTTTGTCAATAACGAAATCGGAGAAATATACAATATAAAGACTAAGATTAAGATATGTCACGATATGGGTGTGCTATTTCACTCGGACGGAACTCAAGCATACTCCCACGTTTCAATAGATGTTAAAGAACTTGATTGTGATTTTCTAAGTCTTAGTGGTCATAAATTTCACGCTGCAAAAGGCACAGGAATCCTTTATATAAAAGAACCCGACAAGTTTAAACCACTTCTTTATGGCGGTCAACAGGAAGTCAACATCAGAGCAGGCACAGAAAATGTTGCATCTATTGTAGGAATAGGTAAAGCTGCTGAACTCTATAATTTTTCTTCCAAAATAGATAAACGTTGTAGAGAGATACAACAGAAGTTTGCTGATACTTTTATCACTTTTAAAGATACCCATTTCAACACCGCTATACCTGTAAGCATATCGTCAACGCTTAATGTAGCTTTTAAGGGCGTAGAATCTGAATCACTGATGCTCCTCCTTGATATGGACGGTATTTATGTATCGGCAGGTTCAGCTTGTAACTCAGCAAGCTTAGAACCGTCACACGTTTTAAAAGCTATAGGCACACCTGAAGATTACATATACAATAGTATTAGATTATCTTGGGACGATACACTTACAGATGATGAAGTTGACTACGTTGTTGAAAGTATTAAGAAAAATATAAAGAAAGTAAGAGGCTATATATGATGATTTATTATATCATAACTGGTATAATTGGTATTCTCATCTGGATGTGTAATAAATTTATAAAAAATAGGACATATATCAAAGCTGGAATATGAGCTTATTTTTAAAAGAAAAATTAAAATAAAGGAGCATATATGATGAACACAACAGTTAAATTTGCAAGAGTAAGACCCACAGCAGTTATACCCACAAAGAGAGATGAGGACGCAGGATTTGATATTTATGCTGACTTTGAAGATGATTTTATTATTATTGACCCACATACAACTACATTGATACCTACAGGTATTGCTTCTGCGTGCGATGCAGATTATTGTTTTATTCTCAAAGAGAGAGGGTCAACAGGTAGTAAGGGTATTGCTCAGAGGTGTGGTGTAATCGACAGTGGCTACCGTAACGAGTGGTTTGTTCCCATTACCAATACAACAAATAAAAAGATAACTATTGTTAAAAAAGATACCGATTATATATTTATGAAAAACACATCTGGATATACTATTTATCCTTACGAAAAGGCAATAGCACAGGCGCTCATAATTCCTGTTCCAAAGGTTAAGGTTGAAGAACTTACATATAATGAACTTAAAGAAATAGCATCTGATAGGGGAATGGGTGCATTAGGAAGTAGTGGTAAGTAATATGAACAATACAATTCTTCCAAATCTTGTTTTTACCGTTGCTGAAGTGGCTTCAATATTAAAAATAAATAAAAATGCAGTATATGATTTAATCAACAATGGCATTCTCAAAAGTATTAAATTAGGTAGCTGTAAAATAACAGCTAAATCATTAAATGATTTTTTAGAGGCTTATGACGGTTATGATTTAAGTGATTTAACTGATATTAAGCTTCTTCATCAATATAAAATAGCAAATAACTAAAAATATCCCGCTCAATAATATGATTTATTTCATACTATTTGAGCGGGATATTTTTAGTTATTTTAGAATATTATCCATAATATTTGCAACTTCTTCATCCATTTTATCAGTGATATGGGTGTAATATCTAAGAGTGGTTTCTAATTTACTATGCCCTAAGCGCTTCTGTACGTACTTAGGATTTACACCCGATTCAGCCAACATAGTGGTATGAGTGTGTCTAAGATTATGATACTTGAAGTCTATATTGAGGTCGTCTTTAAATATGCGTCTCATAAACTTAATGCTATTTGGAGTAAGCATTTCTCCGTTTGGCTTAACATTTATAAAGTCATCAACGATAATTCTTTGCGTTTTGTCATTTCTTCTATCGGTAACAAAATTTATAGCATATCCATCGCCGTATTCTTGTTTATTTTTTTCATGCTGTGCTTGTAGCTCTTTGAGGTAATTGGTAAATTCATCACCCATTTTTATAGTTCTTACACTACTTACTGTTTTGGGTGGTATAAAAGACCATTGTTTATCTTGAAAATATAATTGCTTGTTTATTCGTATAGTCTTTTTATTCCAATCAATATCAGAAAATCTTAATCCAAAACATTCACTAACTCTAAGACCAAGGTTAATTCCTATTTTAAAGGCTGGAGTTAAATTTGTTGTAGCACATCTTTGTTCCATTAACTCTAATTCTTTTTTAGTGTAAGTTTGTATTTCACCGTATGCACGATAACTTGCTGGTGGGACAACTCCGATAGTAGGATTGGTTCTGATGTACTTTCTTTTAACAGCATACCTAAATAATACAAGTAAAAAATTGTAAATACTTCTAATGTATTCGTCACTCAGATTTTCGCTTCTTTTACTATTAATATATTCTTGTAATTTTTGTGCCGAAAAATTACCAATATAGTTGTAACCTATTTCGTTACATATATGATTTCTATATAAAGAATTATATCTTGTAACGGTTGAATGCTTACGGGTGGTATTAGCTTCATTATCGATAAATTCCTGATAAACCTCATTAAGAGTTATCTTTTTGTTCTCGACAATCTCACCATTGTTATTATACTCGTCTATATACTTGGCTAACATAGCTTGAGCTTCTTTTTCAGTAGCAAAACCACTACGTTCAATTTGTTTACGTTTTCCATTCTCTTGTTTGCCCAGATCAAGACGGAAAGACCAAGTAGCTCCTTTTTTTCTTACGCTACCTTTCATTTATATCACCTCAATATCTATTATACAATTCTTGTTTATATATGTCAATACGAAAAAATTGAGTTTCCCACCAATCTATTATAAATATTAGATATTTCGGCTTAAATACGTTGTTTGCAAGATGTTTGTGGGAAAAGACAAAAAGTATCACTGCTACACATCAAATTCCCACCATATTCCCACAAAACAAAAAAATATGGTATAAGATGTTTTGATACATCTCATACCATATAATTACTATAGTGCAAAGAACTGTGCATATTGCCCTGTACATGGGCGTATCTATTTGTATATATTTGTATTTTATTTTACTTGAAGTAACGGTTGAGGAGACCCTGGAATGCCTTGCCGTGTCTTGCCTCAACATGATATCACATTTTTAAAAACGCATAAATAAAGGAAAAGACTAATGAAACAATGAAAATATTGTGCAATTTCCCACTAATTTCCCACTAAAAAATCTTCCCACAATGATTTGCTTAATTATGTGGGAAAGGGTAGCTTTGTCATATTAATTTTAAAAATCGTAAAAAATAGGGATAACGAAATTCACTTCGTTATCCCTAAAATTATATCTCAAATAGAATTATCTTTTCTTAGGCAGCCAAAACCATATTTTATTTTTAGTTACCTTATAATAAGCTCTCTTGCCATCGAATAAATAATATTCAATGCTGTCTCCAATCAGTATAGCTACAAAACATAACATCGTCCAGATAAGACAGAAGTAAAAATTACACTGTCCCCAAAAGAATGTAAATGGCAATCTACTATAATCCCATACAGGGTTATATCCGTATATCATCACAAGCATAAGTCCAGTGATACCTTCACAAAACGTAGCTATGCCAGTTCCTATAGCCAACTGCCATTGAAGTAATATCTCAAATGAAAAAAGATTATTTACAAGCGAAGCTAAAAGTCCAATAGCACCAGCACAAAAAAACATACTGAGTGATGTGTAGCCACGGTATAATAACTCGATTATAATATAAACAATTCCACAGGCAACAAAAATCGTACTATTTTTGATTATTTGTTTAATCATAGCTGATCTCTATCGCATCTACAGTTTCAACAGTTTCACAATTTCTTATCTGAACTTCTATTGACTGCTGTTTGCTTACTTTGGGCGCAACATAAGCTGCAATGCTCAGACTCAAAGCAAGTAAGTCGTTATAACTGAAATCCGTGAACAATCTGGTAAAAGACGCCCGGAAGGTGCAGCAAACCATC